>QWCB01001225.1_pt1 | contig 64800 bp, 68 predicted proteins | sample 1972511 | NCBI WGS metagenome assembly QWCB01 (sample SAMN09866719, study PRJNA288562) | Human gut metagenome isolate term5_stool, whole genome shotgun sequencing... | isolation source: gut | host: Homo sapiens | place: USA: California | reverse complement strand
GCAAGTACCAGCTGAAAGCCTATTGGCGGAAAACTTTTCATGACCCTCCGAAATCAAAGATTGCGGTTTCCTGAAAACTTTGCCACCAATTCCTTGCCTATCATTCCCTTTCATGCCGACGATCTTACCATGCACATAAAAGGTTCGAGATGACGGTTACACCGGAATAAAAAAAAAGTTCGGGTCGAAGAAACGAAAAATCCTTAAAGGTTGAGAATCGGGATGCCCAGAATAATATTTTGAATTATAAACAGCAGGAAAAATGGAAAGGAAACTTATTTACTTAGCATATCAAACAGATGCTTGGCACTCTGTCGAGACAAGGAAACTTGTTTACATTGGTGAGAATTTGGAAGAAACCATCCGTAAGATGGTAGATTTCCTTTCATTAACCGAAGAAGATGCGAAACAGCTTAGACAGTGGAGACAGACCTCATGTAACAATAGGGACTTTGAAATTATGATTGAACGCCAGTTCGTAAATGACTTTACCGTTTAATTCAAAACAACAAAAGATTATGAAAAAAGAAAAACAAAGGAAGAAGATGAGCTACAAAGCAAAAGCAAGAGTAAAGGTTATTACCGAAGCGGGCAAATGGTATTTGGCCGAGATTAAGGGACTCAAAGAGGGAACTATTGTTGAGGGTATATACAACCCTCTGAACAGGGCGTTCGACTTCTACTGGAACGGTGAGGGGGCAATGCTTTGGATTGGCGAGAATGGAGAATTGATAGACGAATAATCAGATAATTAAAAATAAGACACAATGAACATTTTTACAAATAATGCAGATTTCTACCCAACTCCTGACGAGGTGATAAACACAATGATGATGGGAGAGAATTTTATCGGGAAGACAATCCTTGAGCCTTCGGCAGGGAAAGGAAATATTGTTGACTGGCTCAAAAAGAATGGAGCAGGAAAGATTATTGCTTGTGAAAAGGACGCTAACCTCAAAAAACTTCTGAACGGAAAATGCGAAATGATTGCGGATGATTTCCTGACCGTTTCTTCAGAACAGATCAGCCATGTAGACTATATTGTAATGAATCCTCCTTTTTCAGAAGGAGCAAAACATATTCTTCATGCGTTTGAGATTGCTCCAGCAGGATGTACCATCATTGCCTTGTGTAACAGCGAAAGCATAAATCAAGGATGGGAACGGAATACAACCAAGGAGAAATTGAAAGAAACAATTGATCTTTATGGGTGCGAGGAATTCTTAGGTAGAGTTTTTGATAATGCAGAACGAAAGACGAATGTCAATGTGAGTATGATAAAGTTGTATAAAGAAGGTGAGGGACAGGATGAATTTGAGGATTACCTTTTTTCCAATGAAGACGACACACTGAATGCTAATGAGACGGAAGGCCTGGTGCAATACAATGTGGTACGGGATATGGTAAACCGCTACGTTGCAGCAGTAAAACTTTTCGACGAGACGATGGCTGCAGCAGAGAAAATTAATTCTGTGGCATGTTTTGGTGGCAACAAGGATGGTTATCTCCCTGTAAGGTTTGCTGTGGTTGATGCTTCCAATAATGTTGTCCATATCAGCCGACAACAATACAAAAAGGAGTTGCAGAAATATTATTGGAGACGAATATTCGGAAAGCTGAACATGGAAAAGTATGCCACACAGAAATTACGGGAACAGATAAACAAGTTCGTGGAGCTGCAGACAAATGTTCCCTTTACCATGCACAATATTTATCAGGTTCTTAACATGGTCATCCAAACGACAGGACAGCGTATGAATACTGCAATACTCGAAGCATTCGACCTGATTTGCTCTTTCTCTGACGAAAACTCTACGGCAGGGGAAAAATGGAAGACAAACGCAAACTATATGGTCAACCGTAAGTTTATCGTTCCATGCATGACTTCCTATGACCCCAAATGGCCGAAAGACTATCTTTATCTTGGATATGGAGGTATGGCAAACAGAATGGAGGATGTTTGTAAAGCTCTTTGTTTCATTACAGGTAAGAACTACGATTGCGTTGGAAGTCTTGACTATTTTGTACGAGATAACAAATTGGTATGGGGAAAAGCTTTCGAGTGGGGATTCTTTAGGTGCAAGGGCTTTAAGAAAGGAACAATGCACTTTGAGTTTAAGGATGAAGAGGTGTGGATGAAGTTCAACCGTGAAGTGGCAAAGCAGCGAGGATGGGTACTGCCTAAAAAGAAATGTGTATAAAGCAAATGTCAGGGAGGTTGTAAGGACGACCTGCAATCTTCCTGAATATAAAAAATATTCTGTCTTTCAGAATTTTGTTGCTTGTTTGTTTTGCGTTTTGGGAATATCTTCATATCTTTGTTGCGAAAAAAGACAATCACTGATATGAGAGTTATCTCACAAAAGAAGATCAAAGACTTCTACGAGCAGCCACAATACGAACAGGCTAAGATACCTTTACAGCAGTGGTACTACACTGTAAGAAACAGAGAATACAAGAGCTTTGGCCAAATATTGACGGACTTCACAGACGCTGTAAGAGAAAAAGGCTTGTATATCTTCAGTATTGATGAAGGCAACTATAAAATTGCTACTTCGATATATTTCGACACAGGATGTATATATGTGAGGTTTGTGGCATCTTTAGCTGACTATAAGACTCTCATCGATGAGTGGAATGTGACAGTATGAAAATATCAAAAGGGCAATATAAGTATGCCGAAAGACGGGTTGAAGAATTGTTGGAGATCGTGACGGATGCGACACTGCCGACATCGCCAGAGTACATGGAACTCTCTATCATGAGCAGTATCGTGGAAGAATACGAGAAGAAACATCATCCAATAGAGAAACTTACGCTCGCCGAAGTTATAAAACAAGGCCTGAAAGATAAGGGAATGACACAGAAAGAACTATCCGAGGCTGTAGGGCTTAGCACCAGCAGGATAAGTGATTTTACAAAAGGGAGGAGCGAACCAACATTAGCTAAAGCGGGAGAAATATGCAAGATACTTGATATTCTGCCTGAAGCTATGCTAAACTTATAAATAAGAGGGAGGAATGGTTATGGCATTTGAAATTGAGGTCGACAGAGAACATATCGAGAACACTTTATCCGTCACCTATACAATGGGACAGATAAACTCATATATGGAGATCATTCGTGAACTTAAGGAAATTCCAGAAAACGATGTGGTTAACATCAAAGAGACAATCGGAAGACTGCAAGACAGAATACAAATGCTGCTTGCATTAAACCCAAAAGCGGAGTTGGAATTGAAAACTTCAACACCTGAAGAACTTAAAATATAACAAGGAATAAATAAAATGTAACTAAAAAAGAAAGGAAACGTACTATGTTAGATTTGATAGCATCAGCCCTAATAATGGGAGTAGGTTTGAAAGCAATAGTCGGTGGTGATACTGGCCGAAAGAGAGGAAGAAAAAATAGCAACTATAAGGATGCTATGGGGTGGTCGCACGATAACCACAAAAAATTATTTTAATAAAATTATTTTAGTGAGTACGCTTTAACCAGTGTACTCATAACTTTATTACATATAAATACGATGAATAAACTGAAATTATTTATTGCTGCCATCATGATGTGTTTAGTAACAACAGGCAATGCACAGACGAAAGCGAGTACCCAGCAGAACTACTATCTTTATGCTTCTATTGAAGTGCGATGGGCAGATAAGGTTACAGGAGAGCAGTGCTTCGTTATTCTTATGTCACCAGGAGAAAACGGACAACAACGACCAAGTATCATGAAAAATAAAGAAGGGAAAGCAGTTGTAGTTAGAAATATGATGGAAGGTCTCGCATATTTGGAAGTACAGGGATGGGAGATGCTTGAACCAAGAACCAATGTGGGTAAGTGGATTGTTAGACGAAAGGTTTCATTTGAGGAACTGAATAAATTAGTTAAGGAGAATACAACCTATGAGGAAGTTACGCCAAAAGTTCAACTATCCTTAAATGAACAAACATTAAAAATTGATTACAAATAAACAAATCCCCGCTATCTGATTTTCATATTTTCTTATAGTTTTAATTGATACCAGAATTGAATATTTTAACGTGAGTTATTAAAGATTTCTACAAATATAAAAAGACAAAGTCAACAATGAAAAAAGTATTACTTCTTACGTATCTGATGCTAATGGCCATTGGTCTACATGCACAGAATGAAACCGTTACCAACCAGACCGTACTTGATTTGTTAAAAGAAGGTTTTTCCTCTGAAGAGATTATCGGTGCTATTGACAACAGCTCAACTCGCACTATTACCTTCGATATCAATTTTATGCGTCAGCTGAAAACTGCAGGTGCTGATGCTGCTCTGACAACATATCTCCAAAAGATAGCTAAGAAAGATATGGGGTACGAGGGAGTGTATCTATGGAATGTTGCTAACGGCAAACCCGAAAAACTCTATCGTACAAATTTTGAAAAAGAAGCGAAAGGAGTTAACTTTGGCGCGATAGGAGCTGCGGCTCTTGGCACCTATGTTGCTGGATCGGTTTTTGGAGGACACGTTCCAAGCGGAGGAGAGGCTGCTGCTGTGGCTGCAGGTACAAGTCTTCTTATGACATCTGCTAAGGATATCAAGAAGTTGATGTTGCCTGGCACAAAAGCCAAGACAACGACATCCACACAACCTGTATTTAGATTCTATTTTAATCATAATTCTGATGATAGTTTTAAGCAGAATGGCGGCAATTTTTATGAGCTTGTAATGAACGATATTATGAGTCCCAACGAGTTCCAATGTGTAAAGATGACGGTGAAAGCCAAAAAGAAAGGTGGCAGAAGGATATTTCCTGATAATATGAGCTACACAGTGATGGGCTTTGAGGGAAGTAATGCAAGTTCCAGAGTAATGGTAGATTTCACCATTAAGACAATTAACAACACAACCTTTGAAGTGTCTTTCCCTCAACCATTGGAACCGGGAGAATACGTTTTCTTCTATAAGAACGGTCTCAACAATCAGTATTTTAAGACAGCTCCTTTTGGCTTCGATTTTTCCGTTGAATGATTTGTGATAAACTTATAGATAGTTATGTTTAATATGGGAGCGGTATTTAAGCCGCTCTTTTTTATGTATGACATGTGCGTCATACCAAAAATCCCCACCGACGCAACTATCTACGCCAGCAGGGATCGCTAACAAGTATTTGATGTAAAATACTATTTTATTCCATAAGCTCTTTGTTGTTCTTGACTTTCCAAAGAAGACAATTCACGGTCATAAGTGTTGGATGCTTTCTCACTGTTTTCATCATACTTTCTTAAAACCGCATTTGCTAACGTGTTCAAAGGTATGGCTTTTTTCTCATATGCGTCAACAACATTGTCGGAAATATTAATGACAACAGGTCGATTGTCTATGTCCGCAATCAAGGAACGTCCTCTCATATAGACATTGTTCAGCCTTGGATTGAGAGGCTCATCTGCATATTGCTTGTAATTTCTTGGAATAGCTTTAGGTGTGTGTGCTTCTAAAACCTCGTGACCAGCATTATTCAGAAGATTAGCACCTCCAAATCCCATCAGCATAAGCCTTAACAGCGGATTTCTTGTAAACATTCCTGCGGCAATGGCAGCCAAAGGTAATATATTGTTTCCTACGGTAAACGATGATGTCCTGCCAGTAAACATACCGATAAGCATATCAGGAAGCATCGCAAAAACATACCCTAAGTTCTTGGTTATATCACTAAATCCATTCAATCCTGCATGATCTAAATATTTACCCCATCCTGCCGTTTGGGACGTATTGAAAGAAGGAGAAACCTGTGACATAGTATCTAATGTTTGCTGCGAGGGCATGGAGAAACCTTGGGATGTACTGGCGTTTAATTGAGCGGAAGGAGTACTTGTACTTGAAATAACGGGCTGAGAGACGGAGCGACCAGAAGCATGTGCTGTGATTTCATCATTATTTGTTCTCGACTGCTTTGGCTCGGGGTGATTCCTACTGGATGCCATTACTCTTGCAGCTTTTTTATCCGCATTAGTCTTGTCGATTTGAACGGCAGCTCTGGCATAATCATTGGCACGCTGGGCTACTTGTGTAAGTGTCATATTTTTGCCGTTCACATTCCACACATGCAATCCTTGTACAGACATCTGCTTAGCAATGGAAAAGAACGAGGTAGCAAAAGCACGGCATTGTTTGGCTGTCTTATTCAGCATCCATGATGGTATGGGCGCATGACTGTTATAAGGCATAGCCTGACGACTTAATCCAACAGTGATCGTTTTCAGGAGTTTTCCTGAACTCCCTTTTGCCGAAGACAAGAGCTGTACTGCTTCTTTTTTTGTAACGGCGTTACTCACATGGGGACGAATCGTAGCAACCTTGATTTTCTTGACCAAACCGTCATTAACATTGGAAATATATTCAGTACCTGTTTTCCTATATGCCAAGGCTCCTTTTTGATGCTTTCCTAATGTGGTCTCATTGCCGAAAACCGCTTGGCTGTATTGTTTCTTGGCAGTGTCAAGATTAACTTTGGAAGAAAACCAATAATTGAAGCCGGCATCTGCCATCGTGCTTGAAATCAATCCTTTTGCATAAGAAGCCCTCGTTGCCACTTTGTAAGCGGATTTTTCTCCCATCCAAGTCCCGAATTTTACCGCACCATTTTTCATGGCATATCCAGCTACTCCTTTCGCTGCACTTTTCAAGGGAACGGCAGCTACGGTACCAATGCCGTCCAACGCTGGAGCATCCATTGCGGCTCCCAGGACAATAGATCCAGCTTTCTCCATTTTTGACGGCTTATAAATTCTATTACCCAGCTCGTGAATTTCTTCCTCTGAAGGAGAAAGATCTCGACCACGCATAAACCTGCTACCTAAACTCATAAAGATAGAATTGTTTATTCCTTCCTTCAGAATGTATTCCATGGAGGACTTGGGCATGTCTGTCCGAGCCAAATGTTCTTTGAGCAACTCCATGAAGCGTAACTGGCCATAGTGAATAGCTGGATCTATAAATTTCTGACCTTCGGTTTTCCCCAATTGTTCAGCAACGTGAAGATAGCCTTTTGTTCCCAACTTGGCAATCAAGGATTCCCTGTATCTATCAATTAAGTTTCCCCAATCATTCTGGAAATTCTTGCCGGAAACAATCTTCTTAACGACATCGTTTATAAAAGCATCGAGATTCTTTTTACTCCACTTCCCTTCCGATGCAGCTCTCACATTTGCAGTTTGTACACGTATCATGCCCTGAAAAACGGAGCCTGCACCAATGATGGCTGGTGTCTTATTGTAAGCCTTATGGAACTCTTCGTTCTGCTTACGATGATAATATCTGTAATCCTTGGTGATGATGGGAGCGCAATATTTACTGAAGTATTGATTGAAGCAATACTCCAGCTCTCCGAAATGTTGATTTTTATTTGCCATACAATGGAGTTTTAGATACCCAATAACTGTTTACGTGCCTGCTCGATGGCTTTGTGACAAACGTTCATCTGCTTTGGATAGAAACGTGCGAGCCAATCATCCAATAAAATTTCATCATTGATGAATTTCACAGCTAACTGACGAGTGATCTCTATTGCTCTCTCTCCTCTTTCCCTGCCATTGAACCACGCTTTTGTCCAACAGCGTGTCCCAGTTGTGTCGAAATAGACGGATGCTTCTCGACTGATGTCATAACTGTGAATATCAATTTCAAGATTTTCCAAAGGATCGAGTGTTAAGCCGTTTTCGGCAGCTTCTTCAGAAAGTTTTTTTTTTGAGAATCATCCCATGATTGGGGATATATTCCTTGACGGACTGCCAGAAACCCAAGAAAATCCTCGATTAGGATTTCCTGAATTTTCTCTATCAATGGAGCACTGCGCTCGGACAGACCTAAGGGATTACCTAAATTGGGCATTGTTTCATAAAAATAATTTTTATCTGCTGCTTTTGAAAGAATATTCCTCAATGACGCTTCCATCTTTTTAGGAGGTATATAGGTTTTCGTTCGAAGCTCATTCATGTAGGTAGGAAGCCAGCGGAGCATCAGTGTCATGATCTCATTCTGACTATCGTCATACTTGGTGGAAATTTTCCTGTCACCCAAAGCCTCGGTAGTAGGCTGGCGGGTGATACCCATGGCAGCCAGCTGCTGTATGTTTGCCCAAATCATGGCAATGAAATTTTCAGGATCAAGTACTTTTCCGTTAAACCGCACTTCCATGTGTAGAAAATCACCAGCACGGGCGATTTCCTGCCCTGCCTTTACATCAGTGCCGTAAGGAGTGTAGGCTTCGGAAACGTTTCCATATGTAACTTCGTATTTTCCGTACCTTGAAACAATATAGTTCTCGTGAACGGAATCATGTCCAGCTCCAATAATCATACCGCTTGCAATGGCATATAACGGTTTGTCCTTGACGGCATAATCAACACCTTGGTGATGAAATCTTTCTCCCGTCTTGGGATGGGTTTGCTCTCCATAAGGAAGGATAACCTTCAGTTCTTCTTTCTCGCCCAAGGAAAAAGGCATCATGAAGCCGCTTGCCGACTCCAAGAGCATGTCCTTATAATCTTTTGCATCCATATACTATACTTGTTAGATTTAATATATCATATTCCACGGGAGCGGCGTACCACTGGTTCTTCCGATACAGGCAAATCAACTTGTCCCCGATGTTGTTCCGCCATCAAGTCTGGAGCGACAGCATACCTCGGTAGCTGCTGCACGGACTGACCTTCCGATTGACGATGATTAATGTTGCGCAGAGTCATGCCGCCCAACATCATACTGGCCATTTTACCAAGCCAACCAAAGGGACCAAACATCATGTAGGAAGAAAGTGCGAGGGACGCTAAATTCATCTTTGATACGTTTCCACCCGTAAGTTCACTGGCAACAGAATGTACACCATTCATCATTGTGCCAGCAACGCCTCCTTGCTGTTGTTGTAATGCTGGTGTCATACCTTGTCCCATCATTTGGCTTGTTGACGGATATTGAGGAGTTGTGGGATCATAATACCCCCCGTTATTGTTGGAAACCATTCCGTTACCCGAGAAATAATGCCCAATCTGCTCCTTGCCTGTCTCATAGAGGTCAGCCCCTTCTCCAAAGACTGAAGCAACGCCACCTTTTATGCCTTGATACAGCCCCGCTGCTTCACCTGCAGCAGAACCAATGCCAGAATTTAATTTACCATAAGTACCATTGCCGAAAAGAACATCCGTGAGATTGGCGACCATGCTGACTTCATTGCCTTGATCGTCTACTTTCTTTCCTAATGTCGTTTCACCGAGAACACCAACGAGACCTTTTTGTGCGGCATCATCGCCACCTATGGATTTCATTACGTCTGGCAACAGCGTTCGCCCAGTTACCTGACGATAGGCAACTGAAGATAGAATAAGACTTGCGATAGGATGATTAGCAGAGTATCTGGCATACTGACCAGCCCAACCTGCAGTCTTATTGATGACTTTACCGCCCTCTCTCCAGCCTGTCTTGGCTACTGTCTTGAGCGATTCCTTATTGATAAGAGCTGCTCTTTTGGCAGTTTCTTCAGCAACTTGTTCAGCCGCTTTTGCGGAATGAGCAATGCCATGGCCAGAGGCCTTGGTTCCGTCAATGATGACACGCCCTGCCTTTGGGGCGACCTTGGCTCCCAAATGCTCGGCAGTCTTAAACCCTGACTTGGATTTAGACAGACTTTTCTCCCAATTTTTGAAGCCAGACTCTACCTTAGTGACATGTCCCCCCATGGATTCTATCCATTTGGTATAGCTGGCCTTGCTGGCATAACGCCCTTCCTTCATGGCAGAATTAGCCAATGCTTTTCCGACTGTTTTCTCTGCACTTTCAGCGGATTTCGCTGCTAATTTGACACCTACCTTTTCAAGTGGCTTTTCCGCTGCCTTTACTGCTGCTTTGCCAAGCTCTTTTATCCATCCCATGGTCGTTTGTTTTTTAGTTAGAATAATTGATTTGAATGATTGCTCGTGCCTTATGTTTTTCCATCTTAGGCGTTTCAATGATACCCCCGTTTACAGAGGAACAAAGCCAAGCCTGAAAATTTTTGTTATCACTTACTTCCGTGGAAGTCCAATACCAACAGTCTTCGTTCAAGGCTATGGGTGTGCCACCAAGCTTTTCTATGATGGGATTGATTTTTCTGGCAGAGACATTCAACAAACGCTGCTCTGCTACACTGGGCAGGAAATCACTCTGGCCACCTTCATGAAAAGTAAAGAGCTTCATGGCAAGTGGACTACCCTTCTTTGTTTCGGCATTGTAACTGTTTTGCATTGCTCGTGTGTTGGCGGAACCGTCAAAAGCGGTAAGGCTTCCACTCGTGCCGTTGGAAAGGCCAAGCGAGTCACAGAACACTCCGTCCAGTTCCTTCAGCATAACGGCCATAAGCGGATGATCGTCCGTCTGCTCCGCAAAGACAACGCCTACGGCTTTTTGCGATTTTTGGGCAAAATAAACGTCTGGTGACACACAACTATGATCCTCGCACAAGATATACCCCACATGTATTTCATAATCTGTGGGTTGATAGACATCACATGAGTTCAGACCTATAAGTACAGCCAATAAAGAAATGGCATATACTATTTTATTGGTGTTACGTGATCTTCTATGTGAAGATTGACGATGAACTTTATAGGAAATTCGCACAATTCTGTGAGAAAGTCTTATGATGCGATTGATTACCATAAGTATTTTATATATATTCATGTCAATTTTAATTTATAGTGGAACCTTAGCACCAATGGCTACGCCAGTACGGAACAAGTCCTCCCCCCGCATCGTGACATCCTCTTTTACCTGAAAGAAGATGCTCCAGCCATGATAGAGGTTGAAGGTGTGTTCGTAGCCGAGTGAACCTACGCCAACAAACTTATGTAAGTCACTGCCGCCACTTACACCGACCCTGATGTTGCCATGATGGTTGCGACCTCGTGTCACGCAAGGCTTATAGGCAAAACCAACCGTCCAAATGTTATAACTGTGCCAAAAAGAACTTCGGGTGACATAACCAGCTTCTGGTTCAGTCTTGTACTTGATATAGTAGTTTGCGAAGTACTCCATTGCATTGTGATAATTCATTTCATGCTCATAAGCCAGTGTGGCATCAAATCCTTGCGGATAGGTAGCACCCATGCCTACCATTACATGATTGCCGTGTCCTTGGCTCATAGCAGAAAGGTGAAAAAGGCAGATAAGAGAAACGACAGAAACTCTTGGAAAACGGGAAAAACGTATATTCTTAAAGATCTTCATGATAAGCCTTGTTTTATTGTTCTTTCAAGAGTAACGTGTCGAACGAGTCGGCACTTAATACATCCTCATAGTCGAGATGAAGTGAGATGGCACGACCACTAATCTGTTTTTCTGAAAGTTCCACCGACAGAACCTTGTCATTGGGGAAAGTCATCTTTTTCAAGACAACCACATTGCGGTAGCCTTTTCTAAACCTTACAGATCGGTCAAGAATAAATGCTGGTTTCAACTCAATAATCTGGACATTGGTTGACTTTTCTTGTTTCTTGTCCTCGAGCTTTATACGTAACTCATCTATGTCAAATGGGAGGTTGGTCTTGTTTTCTACGGAAAAATCGATGAAAAAATATTCGCCTACAACATAGATGTTGTTCAAACGCATGATCATCTTGTCCTTTTTAGTAAAAGTACTTCGATATTTGGCTGGAGAATTCCATACTTTCATGCAATAAGAGGCCATATCTGTAGTAGACATGCTGATTTCAGGATTGTGGAAAGCATTGCGCTCTATAAGTTCCACTTCCTTATCCGAAACGGCCTCTTGGAGACGACGGGTGTAAATAAGCGCATATTGTACTCTATAACGCTCTGTGATAATAGTGACTATACCCAGTACATCCCCGTCATTATGATTGCCGGTTTTGGGTTTTATACGTATCACGTTATCCAAAGGTTTGTCACCTGCTACGGAATCTGTAGATATATCCACCAAGCGTATTGGCTCGGAGGCGGTGATGATAGTGGATATGTTTTCGTTGACGGTCAACACCTCCATATCCGAATAAGTCTTTTGAGCATGTACCCCCAACAAAAAAGTGGTACACATAACAACGACTATAGCAATTTTCTGTTTAAAATTTTTCATATCTTTTTTTTCTTCTTGTTAGCATTTTAATATCTGTTTCTCTTTTCCTGTCGACTGCCGTCAATCAGATAAACGAGCGTACCATACTTCAATTTTACCCTATTCTTGCGGACAGCTTTTCCTACAGCATTCATCATATGTTGAGAGGCATTCTGAACGGCATTGTTGGCCCAACCTTTGATGCCAGTTGAAGAGGTTGTGTTGTCTACAATGTTCGTTCCACCCTGTGTGGCTGAACCGAGTATCTCTTTAGTGGTTTCCCTGAAGGAAGATTGCGGAACGTAAAGACCCTCCAATCCGTCCGTGTCATAAATGGAAAGGCTTACGTTGATAATCTCATCCCTACAGAAGACGCTCTTTACATTTCCTTTGACTCGCTGTTGACTGAAACCAGACATCTGTGCATAGAGGTAGGTACCTTTCTTAACGGTTATGTCACCAATTTCCACATCATCCAGCAAACGAAGGCGGACACGACTTCCTTCTTGTGCCTTCACATTCTCGTCGATAATAGCCTTGATGAGCTTAGACTCTTCCGATGAAGACGATAGAGTGTTGAAGTAGTCGGAGGAAGCCTTTACTTTCTTGACAACTTTTTCGGGATTGCCTTCTGCTTGTCCTCCTACATCACGGTTGTTGTCCGATGTTCTGGAAGAATAAGAGGATCCGTTGTCATCGTAAGATGTATTTCTTTCGTTCCGAGAACCATTTGCAAGCAGACCATAATCATCTTCGATACTGTCATTATTGTCTACGTTATCACGTCTTCCTCGGCCTGAAGAAGAACCGAAAGCAACGCCCGAAAGATCCTCGTTCATCTTGTCTATCTCACGTTGTCTTCTCCTACGGTCGAGACGTGCAATCTCTGAATCACTTACTGGAGCGACAAAGTTGTCGCTCGAGGAAGAGCTGCGGGAAGCGTTTGCCCCCTTTCGTACACGATCCTGCATTTCCCTGATTCTGCGCTGCTCATCAATCTTGGCACGTTGTTGCGCTTGCTGCCTTTGTACCATTTCAGCCTCTCGATTACTGTATTGGGAATTATAATCTTCCTTTTTATTGATCGAGTCAATGTCATTCTCAACATTCTCAACTCCAGAAACATCATTGATTTTTCCATACTCACGCTCGGCATTGTCCAACTTGCCTCCCAACACGCTGTCAGTATTGGCTGACGGCAGATCAGAGTTCAAGTAATCCGTTGTGGCCAAGCGTGGGTCGTTGTCGGACACGTCTGTTTCTACGGCATCAATGACGAAATATCCTACAAACAAAACCAGTGGATATAGTATAACCGGAAAGACATACTTCCTATCCTTAAAATTTATTTTCTTTACATCCATTTTACTTTTTGTTTATTGTACGTCTTTGATGTAATACTGAATCTACCTGTTCAACAGCTGTTGTGCGCCGTTCCTTAGAGGCGTTATAGCTGCGTACCATATTGAAAATGTTAATGGCAAAACAGCCAATTACAATGCCGAAGACAGTAACGAGGAAGGCTACACGGTGACGGTTGGCCAGAATTTGTATCTTCATGACCAGCCAACTCAAACCACTCTTGTCGGCAAACTGTTTGCCTGCTTCCACTTCTTTTTCATAACGCTCTCTATATTTTGGGTCGTTCTTGTCTGGCATAGGGTCGCCCATAATAATTCTCTTGAATCCCATAATATTCAATCTTTAATGTTAGTAATTGGTTTTCTGATTTTCGGAGAGATCTTTGTTGACAAGAGTTCTCCAGCCGTAGATGATAAAGCCGTGTGGGTTGTTTTCCGTTCGAGGTACTCGCCTTAGACTTCCTGCGGTAATGAGCTGACGCATCAGGATGCTGGTGCGACGCTCAATACGTTGACGGCCATAATAGGTAAAGGTCAGCTTCTTCTCGTCTAACTTAATAGAGTCACAGAAGATACTGCATATCGTACTCGTTCCAATAATGTTATTATAAAAGCCTTTTTCCTTCAAAGCGTTATATTGCGCAAGACCTGACTCATCAATAAGGTACATGGCTTTCTTGATGGTATAATCAATATACTTATCATCAGGAGCCAATGTAAAGAACAGGTTATGGAACATCTCCACGTGACTTTTTGCTTCCACGCCAAAAGTCTCATCCATTGTAGTCTGCTTGACTAAAACAGGTACAGTGCCATCAAGGACATAAATCTTCTTATGAGCATCGGCAACCATTCCTCTGGCTATAAAAAGACTTCCAAGGCTGATAACTATACAACCTATCAAAAAAAGACTTGTGACAATCAATACTAATTTTATCTTGTTTTCTAATTTTTTTAATACAGCCATAGCTTTATTTTTTTAGTGGATTCTGGGCATGACAGACATGGCACTTGATTTGACGGAGGATGCCACTCCTTCTCCAAAGTTACGAGTGGAGAAAGCGGTGTCTCCTTCAGGTATCATCCATGCTGCAAGATCGGGAACCAAGTTGAGACACCTTAATGCAACTACGGAAGCGGCAAGAAGATATCCGCAGGACATGAAGGCATTTTGTATATAACCGCCCATCGTATGCACGTTCGATGTAATGGCGGTTAGATTTTCAACCTGAACGCTAATCACAATATCAAACAAAAGCAGGACATAAAAACCAACAAAATAGAGCATGGCTCCATAGAAGTGGACGGTTAGGTAGCGGATAATCCATTTTGCCCACGCCCCTTCCCATTTCGGAAGGACGGAGAAAGCCCATTGGATGGGACCAAAGATAGTCAGCATACCCAATAAGATTTGCTGGCAGAATATGGTTGCCCACCAACCGACACGATACAGAACAAGCGAGAAGAACATAACGATCTTATCCAAGCCGATGATTAAACCAGCAAAAACAGATGTCTTTTTAGCTCTGGCGGCATCTTTTAAACCTTCTACAGCATCTTTACCAGAAGTGTTTTGAGCTAAAACATCAAGACTTGAAGCTTTCTGTAGTCCTTCGGAAGCAGCTTCCACCTCTGCAGCCTTTTGATACATAGTGTCACGTTTTTGCAAAAGTGGCATCAACTCGTTGTATTTCTCACTGACTTGCACAGCTTCCGCTTCATATAGGTCGTGGGTATAGCTGCCTATACAGTTGGGTATATATGCCAAGGCATCCAAGATGCTACCACTGCCGCCACCCATGCCAGTCATGCTTGGAGGGTACCAAAAAATCATGACCATGGCGATACCTAATACTTTAAGTATCTTGAAAACATCAATGGGTTCTCCCTTGACCATCATCTTATAGGCAATGCTGGCACCTACAATGATGGAAAACAAGGCTCCCAATGCCATGCTCATTTGAAGGATCCACCAAAAAGGACCCTGTGTACCAATAAAATCGGGATTGCACAAAAACTCATTCGTTTGAAAAACAACATTGTCAATGTCTTCCTCAAACAGGTCAACTCCTATTGTCTGGGATAGGTCGGAGATTGTGTTCGACAACCCCTGAAGACCTCCTTGTGCAGCTAATAATAAGGAACTGAATGTCATAATTTACATTTTTACTTGTTAGCGTATATTTTATATTTTACTTTTTGATTTCACTTTTTTGAAAAACCATCAACGCCCACCGCCGTTCTCCAACGGTTCAAGGCATCAAAAGCTACTGTAGAGACGGAGGATAACCGCTGGGGTGGCTTGCTGTTTTCCCGCATCTCCTTTGCGGACTTCATGCCTTTCCATGCAAGAAGCTGTTTGGTGAGCTGGTAATTGCGCCTGACAATATCTTTATAGATGGCTATGTACTCTTTCTTCTTGCGTCCCAAATCTTGATAGGACTCACGAGTAACCTTGATAGCGGTCTGAAGACAGTTATAAATGGTCTTCCACCTGCGATAGTCTTCAGATGTACCACCGTAAGGCATGATAAGATTGATATTCTTCTGAAAGATGGATAGTCTGTTCTCTATCTTGCTTTTTTCAACTGTCCATGCTAAGTCGGTTATTGGACTGCGGTCAACTATATTCTTTGCCTCTATCTTGGCACGGCGGAAGGTCACAGAATCTATGCTGTCGGCATAAAGTTTTTCATCTGCGACACGAGTTTTCATGCGAAGACGGAAAAGCTGCTTGTTCAGGAAATTGGCTGTCGATTGATATCCCTTGTGAAATGCGTTATAGTAGTAACGGGGAGTTAATGATCCAGCACCTGTCTCCATCGTCATAAACTGCTGCATGATGTAATTCTCATGATGTTTTGTGACTTGCACATACCCTTGACTGAATACGGAAAGGACAATCAACTGCAGCCCGAGTAAAAGGATGATTCTATTTCTTTGCATGATAGGTATTCTTTTATGTTTAATGCCAGCTTCTGCCTCCGATGATTCCTCCACCGCCTAAGGGGGCATGTTGGAATGAGCGATGTTGCTCCAGACATTCAAATGCTTGGATGGAGTTACCAAGCCAACGCCCCAAAGCATCGTTGGCAATGTCTTTGATGCTTCTTGCCATGAATATTTCTTTTTTCCAAAAGCCCATCCGGACAGTCATATATGCCCATAACTCTGTGTAGGAACGTCTGATGCTGTCGTCTATCTCGTCAATGGAATTGTTGATATCACCCAAAATGGTCATTAAATCCGAAGTGGTACAATTTCTTACACCAGTCACAATTTCGGCTAATTCAGAGTAGGACTTCCATAGCTGTGAAGCTCCATGATAAACACCCTCGACGGCTCGTTGACTGGCTTTGATGATTATGGTGTCGCTTGTCCAGATGGCTCCATGTTGGAGGATTTCCTTGTTGTATGTATTCAAGAGTGTATAATACGCTTTGAGATTACTCTTGCAACTATTAAAACTGTTATAAGCATGAAAGCCTGTGGCGGTTGAGTTCAAAATGAGGTTGATAATATTGAAACACTTTCTATATTTGTCCAACTTCTTGTTGACCGCAGCGTAATCTTCCATAGAGTGCATACTCTTTTCATGATAAGTAATCACGCCTTCCTCGGCAAGGGTACGCAATTCCAACATAGCCCTGACGGTCTTGTGGTTATGGATCATTGCTTCCAACGAGACGGGGTCGGTCGGGAAATCCAATGCCTTGACTTCACTCGGAATAAATAGAAGACAAAGGCTCATCACCAGTATGTATACCAATTTATTCATGTTTTCTATTATTTATGCTATGTCTTAATTTTCGCTTGTTGTGGTGTTGTTTTGTAAAGAGGTACTTGCGGAGGTCTTCTTGGCTTTGTCACTTGCATCGTTCCACCGTTGCAGCGCATACTCGGCAATAGTTCCTCGTGACTTTCTTGTAATGGGGTTGAAGATGTGATTGGTCAAGAAATCCTTGATGGTCTGACGATCATTCATGACTTTTTCCAAAAGAACCAGCTGGGAATAGATTAAACTAAGTTGGTATTCCACGTTTCTGGCCACATCTAAACGGTCGCTGGCCCAAAGCAAGTGAATGGCATCTGGGTCTTCTTCGTTTGCCAAGTTCTTGGCATAGTTGTATCTTACCGAAATAGAACAGTCAGGCATGTCTTCCATCAATTGCTTTTGACGCTCGTTGACCTTTGCTGCACGCTCTTTCTCCGATAGGTTCACGTCAAGTTTCATAGTCTCTATGATATTCTCTGAAGAAAAAGAAGCAGAGAGCTTGTAGTCAACGCTCAATATGGCACGGTGAATCCTTATAAGATTCCATCCAAACCAAGGTATAAGATAACTTGGGGGTTGAGATAACGTGAGAGTGGCGGTGTAAGTTACCTCACTCTTTACCTGTGCACAATAAGCATGACGTACGAAAATATATTTATTGTCACCATTGGTCCACTCTCCGTCATCCTGCCAGGATAGCTTGTAAAGCCCTTCTAATTCTCTCATGTTTGCAGGAATACGATAAGGATCTCCATTGTCCTCAGTAAGATCTTTATAATATTCTGATATGGCAGTGTTTATCTTACCAAGATAAGACTGTATCTGCGAAAGCTGACGTTTTGAAGCTGCCTGATTTTTACTAATGGTTTCATAACGTGAACGTAGCTCGGAAACCTTGTTCTCATCATGTGCCATTTTGGCTTGTTTTATCTGCTCTATCAAGGCTCTCATCTCCCTATCCATGGAACGGATTTGTTCATTAATATTCTTTATATCGGCTTGATATTCTAACTTCTTTTTTTGCAGCATCTTGATATCATCGTTGCCAGACTTAGGAGAGGCCACCATGGCAAAATTCTTTGACTTGGGATCTTCCAGATGCTTTCCCTGATTACCGTTCTCCTTCCAGTTGAAGGACCCTTCTGCAAGGGTAGAGCCGTCGGCACAGCTGGCGGAGAACACAGCGGAATTGCAACCTTTCATCTTGTTCTCATCTGCCATTGTGTAGTATTTAGGAGCATCGTAGCCTAACTTGTAAACAACTTGCTGAGAGGGTTCTTTGTCACTCTCTAAGCTGTTGTAGTATTTGAGCTGATTATCCATTCTTTTCTTGAAAGTATTCTCATCCATAGACTCGGAGTCAAACACTTCTGAATAGACTTCCTGCTTGGAACTCCAAGACTCCCTGACAGTCATGTTTACAGTCCAGTGCATGCCACGCCAATGCGCTGAATGTTTCCACATGTTGCCATCTTTGTCTCTAATGTAGGAATAGGAGTCCATGGTATAGTCAATAGTGATGGTATGACCAGGATGTTGATGCTCATATTGACTTTTTCGAGCTGCATTCCAACCTGTCGACATTTCAGCTTGTCTTTTGAGTTCATTATATTCTTGTGGGGAAAGGGTGGGGAAAGACGGTGTGGTCTTTCTTTCAAAATTCTCTTTATACTTCCAACCTGTCCATGCGGAGTTGTCATTAGTATTCCTCGGATGCGAAGGCTTGTATTCAGCGAGAATTTTATTACCACTATCTTCGGAATAGATGTACCATCTTTGTCTATAGTGTTGCCCCTTTAACTCTTTTACATAATTGCTGATATAGCCTGATATGTTATAATCGTCTATCTGAAAAAGACGTGACACAGCATCTGCGTCCGTCGATTGAATAACGCTCATCAGAATTTCCTTCACATTCCCTGCGTTGCGTATACTTTCATACTTGCTTCGGAAGGTCTTGTATAGCTGGTAAATTTCGGAGGGTTTTGATTTGAAGATCTTACCTATTGCCGAAAAATCCTTGAGATTCCCATTAACAGCATCTTTTCCAGCGGTGGCAAGTACTTCTCCGATATTGCTTATATCTTTCTTAATATTTTCCTTGGCGGCTTTGATGTCAAAGTCGCCGATCTTTTCCAAGAGGTCTTTCCAGTTGACATTCCCCAATTGAGACACGTCGAAGATTTTCCGCAACTTCTCGTTGATAACCAAGAAAACTACGTCCTTGAAAGATAGCTTACCATTTGTAACAACAAGTTCGAACTGTTTGCATAGCTGTTCGACATTTTGAGTAGTCTTGAATAGGTAAGGTCCCCAATAAAGGGCATTGTCGGGCTGCTTGACCATTTTGACAGCAACAACAATGAGCTTTGGCATGATGCCGTCTTTCACTAAATAAAGGATGCGCTGATAATAATAATTCTCATCACTACTGAACAGCCCTGCATCACGCATGGCGTTTCGGTCTTTCAACTTTGACAGGTAGATGCCTGCGGTGGAAAGGCTTGCCTTGGTGTAATGGCCTAAGATGGAATCTACATCGGAAACGGTTAGACGCTCGGTTTCCGACTCTATTGCGTATGCGGCAGTCATGGCAGCAACTGTACCCTCGTCAATGTTGACGGCATGATACGACTGGGCTGACATAGCTGTCACCGAGAGGATCAAAAGGATGATGGCAATGATACGACGCATATAACTTTGGGACTAATTGTTTAATACTTTTCTTTCCTTTAATATTTTTCTGGCAAATTCCAAGGAACTCTTGATCCCTGAATGCTTCCAGTCACGCACGAAGGCTTCGATGGCATGTTGGTGATCACACTGGAGAAGTTTCTTATAGAGCTTCAAGGCCAGCTTCTCTATCTTCTCCGTTGTATAACTCATATAACATTCTGGTGGTTCCTCTATGCCAAATACATCACCTTCCTGTCCTCGTTTGATGAAGACTTCCTTGAATGGCGAACGGCCTTCCTTATTTTCCAAGCGGTTGATGGTGAAAATTTTCTTACAGTCAATATCGGTTAGGGCAAGCGTTTTCTTGATGTTGTCAAACTTGTCCTTGAACTTACTCTGATCAAGCAGCATGAAGACACCGGAATTGTTGATGATGGCTTCCTTGACTATCTTAGACTCGGTAACATCCTGTATCTCCTGTGTGACGACACCGACCATTGCCCAGTGCTTGCGGGCGGTCTTGTAAAGGTACTGTATATAGGTGGCCATGACAGGAGTAGCAATAGCTTTCCACGCTTCTTCTATGACAAGACATTTTCTTCCTTCCTTTAGGAGCATCTTCTGTGTGAACACATCCATAATAATTAGTACGACAATGGGGAAAAGAACTGGATTTTCTTTTATTTTGTCAATCTCGAATACGATGAACTTTTCATTGAAAAGCGAGGAATCCATGTCGTTGTTGAGCGTATATTCCAACTCGCCACCCTTATAGAAAGGTTTGAGAATTGTAGCAAATTCATTGATAGGAAAGGTTACGTCATCCTGCTTCATAATCTGCGGAATACGCTCTATGGCAAACTCATAGTAAGTGTTGAAGTTCAACTCCGTCACACGCATCTTCTTACGCTGACGCTCAATCTTATCGATTTTCTTATTGATGCGCTGGAGATATTTGCTCTCAATGAGTTCTGGAGTGAGACGCAATAGTTGGCGGCTGGCATTACTCTTCTCCCCATCTGTGGCTGCACTGTCATCAATGACGGCTTGCAGCTTATCACGGAGACGGAGGTTACGGGCTTTGTGCTTCTGAATGGCTTCTTCCTCTTCATCGATCCTATCATCTATGTCGTCTATGTCATCCATGTCATCAGAAACGCCATAACGCTCTTCCAACTGCTGCTCGTATTCTTCATACTTCCCAGTACGCTTATCTTCAAGCTCCATGACATGACGCATATTGTCTCTCTGCTCCTCGGTAAAACCCTCAAACGGGGTGAAATACTCTTCAAAGTATTCTATCAGTGTTTGGTTGATGATGGTCTCTTCAAGTTTCGTCGGTTCACCATTGCCTTTGAATATCAGGAAGATAATATTTCTAAGAAAGTCTTTCTTTGCCTGAAAGTTCTGCTCGTACTCGGTTTTCTCAATCTTAAACGGATTCATCGAAATAGGATGCTCCTTTGAATAGGTGATGTATATGCCTTCAAAATAGCTGCACAAGCCCTCGTAGCTATCGCCGGTATCAACAATGACTATATCGGTGTCTTGTTCGTAATACTGACGCATAACGGTATTCATAAAAAAGGACTTGCCGCTACCTGAAGGGCCAAGTACAAAGAAATTAGAGTTGTCGGTATACCTTATTTTCCCCTCCTTACCTGACACGTCCACAGCCATGGGAACGCCCTGTCTGTCGGTATAATAGCATTTCAGGTTGGTATCGTCACCTTTCTGTTGATGTTCCTTATACAAAAGGCATAGTGCTGGCTCGGAAAGCGTCAGAAAACGATCATAATCTGCATTGAGTTCAAAGCAGTTGCCTGGAAAACTGGCAACAAATAACTCTAATTGATTATAGGCACGCTTGGACAGGTGCATACTGTATCTTGCCAAAAGATTTTCCAAACTGTTGGTAACCTTTTGCAAGTTCTTGTCGGCACTAGTCTTTACTATAAGGTTGTAATGGGCATAAACAAATTGCTTGCCGTTACGGGCAATCTCATTAAGAACGTCGTTGATGTCTTCAACAGCAATCTGATTATTCGGATTGGGGATAGAGGCATGACGGTTCTTCTTTTTCTCCAACTTCGCTATCTCTCGCTTTTGGTTGGGAAGGAAGATAATTTGATTATATATGATGGTGTCTACATCTGGCAGTGTACTAAGATCTGAAAGTAAGTCTTGTGGCATAACAGTGTTGTTGACATTGATGTCAGCGTAAGGATGAAGTGTGCCAGGAAGACCAGGGTCATCCACATCCAAAAGGCTGTACACTTTCAGCTGTTCATCACCCATACAGATTTTCTCGGACTCCACATTGAAGTCGGTCATCGAAATAACTTCGTTTTTGAAATCAACGGCGAAGAAACGTTCGGTATATTCCTGACATTCCTTGCCACTAAGAAAACGACAGTTTACATTCTCGCTCTTCAGACGGTCGTGGACTTTCTGTATCTTTACTTGAAAATCACGCCATTTATCGGCATCGTATGTCTTCAATCCGCCGTTCCTACCTCTCTGGGTGATGGTGAGATATGTCTGTGACTCCACATAGGGACGACCATTGAAAAACTTGAAATAGGCATCGGAAAGAAAACGCTTTTTAGCATCACTATTCTTTCCTGCTATGTTTGATATGTTAAACTTCTTGCGGACGAAGACATCTTGCTTGTGTATGGCATAGCCCTCGCCTAAAACCTGAAGGACAGAGGCCATCAAGGACGTAAACTCGTAATAGCCGTCAGTGTCGGCTGAATACTTCCTGACGGGATTATCCATCTTCAAGATAGTTGAATAATCGCCTTTCTTAGTGTAGATAACACCTATATCGTTTACATCCTCAAAACTGAAATAGATATTCTCAAACACTTTAGCACGTTTGCTACCTGTGCCGAAAGCCTTGATGGAAATAAACATTCCCAATAACACAGAGGCAAAGACCAATATGACGATTATGGTAATCATAAATTTACTTTACTTACAATCAAATAAATGTTCTAATATTGTCTTGAATGGCTGAATATGTAAATCCCTTTTGGTGATTTCTTTGTATGCAATCCTTTGTGCTGCTTGACAAAAATGGTTACTCCTCCAACGGAAAGAATAATGGTTAACAGCGACAAGGATATGACGAAGCCGAAGATCATATAGCCAATCAAGAATGATAACAGACCACTTCCAACAGTAATGGCGGCCCATACAATGTATCTTCCTCGAAGGCCCAGAAATTCAAGAGGCTTCTGAAGCCCCTTGAATACTGGGTAGTCGGGATAGTCGTTCTTGACTGTTTCCATGTTTCTCTGTTACAGTCCGAAGAACAGTGGCAGTGCTTGGGCTGCTGCTACGAGGAAGATGCAGGCTCCGACAATCATCATGATAGATTTCTTGACATCCTGTTCCTCGTTGTTCATCTTGATGTAAACGGAGATGGCACCCACAACGGCAACAATACCTGCTAAGGCATAGCACAACTTCGTTACAACGGGGATGTACTTCTTCAAGGCATCCGTTGACTTGGTGATAGCTTGAATACCGGAATCGATGTTCTGTGCATCGGCGGCAACCGTTACCACTACCAACAGCAGCATCACCGATACAAAACGAGGGTCTGTGGCTACGGATTTGATTTTCTTCACTGCGGAAATGCCAAAGCTCTTGGCACCGCTTACCATTACTGACAAATTCTGATTCATTGTCTTGGATTTTTGTTAGTTAATAATTATATGAAAATATGTAATAAATGAATTACCAAAGCCTGTCGGTCACTCCAAATTGGAAACCAAAGAATGCTGGAAGTACTATGGTGGCGATAAGTAGGAAAATACAGCTGCCAACTAAAACGATGATACTTTTGGTAAAGCCCTCTTCTCCTGCTTGCATCTTAATATAGATACTGGTAGCACTGTATATGGACAGAAGGGCTGCAATTGCATAAAGCAAATACAATACGGCTGTACAACAAGTTAATACGAAGACAACCATATTATACAGGCGACCGGAATTGCCACTATAGTCGGTTGTCCCACAATTCGCTATAACGGGCTGTGCAAGCGATAGTAATGCTGATAACAGTAAATAGGTTTTTCCCTTAAACTTCTTCATGACTTATACACTGAATTGTTCTGCCTGTTCGTCTTCTTGCTTGGCCTTCAATAATGCAGCTTGACAATCTTCAACGAACTCGTCCACATATACAGCTCCTTGAATGTCTGGCGACACGCTGTTCAAGTCTCCGTTGATTGAATCAACCTTGGCTTGGGCCTGCCTGGCCAATTCTTCTGTATCTGAATCTGTAATGTCTTTCGCTGTTATTTTATCTTCGTCGATATGAGTAGCTGATGCTTCATCTGCTTTATTGGGTGCTGTTGGCTCTGCTGCCATTGCACCGCCGTACGTTTCAGGTGCTTCGTCACCAGGACGTTCGATCTGATACTTGCCATCGCTGTCCTCACTAACTCTAACTGCCGAAACTGCTGGCGCACCTTCCGTATTGTTGACAGACGTACTCGTGTGAATGACTTCAACACTTTTCTTTTTTTCTCCTTTCGTGCCGAACAAATCAAGGCTGATCATAGCAACATAATAGATAACAAAGATGAATGTCACTACAATTGCGAATATACCGAATGATCCCATATTATTTTATTTGTTGTATGCAAAATAAATGACTTAACAGCAAATAAGCATCCTCAAAAAAATAAAAGTCTTATATTAACATTTTCAAAAAGTTTTAGGCTGTTTTTGGGGCTTTTTATGTTAAAATTAGGTGGGCAAAAATTAAAGACCTGTGAAGATCCGTGTCAAAAACAAAAGAAAAGAACAGGACATAAATAAAAAAATTCCCCGTTTTCGACACTCATACTTGTTGACGTATATACAGGAACCTGAAAACTTTGCCACCAATTCCTTGCCTTTCATTCCCTTTCATGCCGACGATCTTACCATGCACATAAAAGGTTCGAGATGACGGTTACACCGGAATGATAAAAAAAAGTTCGGGTCGAAGAAACGAAAAAACTATAAAAAGGTTGAGAATCGGGATGCCCAGAATAAAATTTTAAATCGTAAAAAATTAAAGCTGACCTACTGGCATGACGGGGAATATGATCAACTAACATTCCAATAAGAAAAAATGAACGAAAGACAACAAATACTTTATCTGACAGGTGGTGGACTGGATGTGTTTACACATTACTTAGGCGATGTATGCCTGAAGAGAATCTTCAAAAATCCCTTCAGGGAAGACAGCCGGCCTTCATGCCATCTGTATGCGAATAAAAACACATACGGACAAGTGGAGTATTATTTACAGGATTTTGGCGATAGCAGCTTCTGTGGCAACTGCTTTGCCATTGTGGCCAGACTGTGCAATATGAATGTAAAGACTGCATTTAAGGATATCCTGAAGGTGATAGACAAAGAGCTTTGCCTGGGATTGTTCAATAATCCATTCCCACAAAGAGAAATCATCTATAAACGACTTGTAAAGAGACAGAAGCCGGAGACTTCCTCCACACTTTCATTCCAATACAAGGAAAAGCCTTTTACCATGGAGGAACTGTTTTTTTGGCAGCGTTATGGAATTGGTCAGGATACGCTGGAACACTATCATGTTGCAAGCCTTTCGGCATGCAGAATGTCAAAAGAGAATGGAAAGAAATTTACTGTTTATGGAACAGCAAAGTATCCGGCTTTTGGATACCTCTTTAATAACAATGATGGTATCAAGATTTATTCTCCTTGCTCCAAAAACAGATTTCTCTATGCTGGTGTTCTTCCGAGACCATACATTTTCGGTTGGGAACAGCTACCGCCACAAGGCGAATATATCTTCATCACCGGTGGGGAAAAAGATGTCATGTCGTTGGCAGCACATAGGTTCCATGCGATATGCCTGAATAGCGAGACTGCCAAGCTCCCTGACAATCTTATGCAACAACTTGCCGGAAGGTTTCGGACAATTGTTATCCTTTATGATATGGATGCAACAGGACAAAGTGAGTCGAAAAAGCGAGTACAGGAATATACTGGAAAATATAATGTAAGAAGAGTCCTGCTTCCTCTTTCAGGTGAAAAATCGGAAAAGGACATCAGTGATTTCTTCCGTCTGGGAAACACTGCTGAACAATTAGCTGCTATTCTGGATAATGAGTGAAGGACGGACAATAAACTCAATATTGAGTTTCTGGTATTTCTGCTTGCATAGACCGAAAAGGACGAGTGACCATTTCCTGATTGCTCGTCCTTCTTGTGTGACTAAAGATGATAGTATAGATATCTTACCTTAGCGAAAGATATTGTCTATATTGCCTTTGTTAATCTTTTTAGGTCGCACCGCACCATGCGTCTCTTCATATTTAGATATAACCATGTCAAGACCTAAGGTAATAAGTTCATTGATTTGAATACCCTCTGTTTCTGATATGGTACGTATCTTATTCATGACGTTCTTATCAACGGAGGTACATATTCTTTCTTTTCCGCTATTTTTCTGAACTTTTGTTGTCTTTGGAGTTGACTCCTCCTTTGAAAAAACAGACGTTGCTGGGCTTGGATATGGGGCATTTCCGATTGAAGGCCTTCCTGAAGTAAGACCATCTAAGAGATTACTCATTGCATCGGGATCGATTGTCTTTTTCATTGTATTCTGGCTTATTTTATTTCCGTTTTGCTTAATAGTTCCTCTGCGAACGCTCTGTAATCAACTGCTCCATTGCTCTTTGGATCATAGTCTACGATATTGATGGCTTCCAATGGAGCTTCGGCGACCTTGATGTTCTTTCTTATCTTTGTCATAAATACTTTATCTCCCAACTTGGCTCTAAGTCCAGTTTCTATCTGTTTGCTCAAATTGGACTTTTCCCAACGAGTAAGCAAAATACCTGCAATCTCGATCTTTGGATTTAGTTTCTGCTTTACCATTCTGATAAAGTCGCTAATCATTGTTAATCCTTGGAAGGGCAGCACCTCCGCAAGGAGAGGTATAACGACTAAATCTGATGCGGTAACAGCGTTAAGTGTGAGCAATCCTAAAGACGGTGGACAATCAATTAAAATGTAGTCGTACTCCGCTTTCTTCTCTTGTAGAATATCTGTAAGGATATGTTCTCTGGCCATGACAGAGGCAAGCTCAAGGTCAGCGGAAGCAAGACGCAGGGAAGATGGAACGATGTCAAGATTCTCGACAATAGGGAAAATAGTTAATCGGTAGGATTCTCCTCTGCAAGAAGCGGTAAGGGCATCGTAGATGGTTCTGTCAGCTTGCTCTCCCTTTAATAGGGAGGAAGTAAGATTGCTTTGCGCATCCATGTCTACTAATAATACCTTTTTACCTAAGGAGGCAAGAATAGAGCCTACACTGGCCGTAGTGGTAGTTTTACCAACGCCGCCTTTGTGGTTGGCAAATGAAATGATGGTTGCTTGATGTTGCATGTCTTTATTATTTTATGTTCATTTTCATCTATGCATATAGCCATATTGTTGTATATATGTATAGACGTATATACGTATATACAACTGCAAAGATAAGTAATTAATTTTGTTCTACCTTACTTTTCGTGTTAATTCTTTTGTAAAAAGCAATTTCTTGACTTGTTATTCGCTTCACATCTAATATACATATCATTGGATGACGATTCTGTGTTATATGTTCAACCCCAAGTCTTTCCAGTTTAACTTTTTGATAAAACCTTTCATAATTCTCCAACTACCCTGTGGCGGAAACGGATCATAATTGATCAGGGAGTCTGCAAACGATGTATAAAAGGACTCTGCTTCCTGGCTGTCCTCAAAGAGTCCTTTTCCACCAAATAGACGATGGGCAGCACGTTTTAACTGACCAATATTATAACCTGGGTATAATTCTGGTTCCAACCTCATCTTTTTGAACATTTTTATAGCGATTCTTGCTTTCATGTCATTTTTTATATGGAGTATTTTATTGGTTATTTTACTTTTTCAGAAATTGCAGATATTGACACCCAATACGAAACGTCTTCAATGTCAATCATTAGAGACTTCTCCTCTAAATATACACACCTGTTGTCAAGCATGAACCCTTTAGCTATCTGACCGTCTCCATATGAGAACAAACAGTCTATATATGACAATGGCTCGTCTCCCTTGGCAACAGAATGCCAAGAACTACTCTTGTCTACATCTGCATTGAAAATGTGTTGCATATCTTTTCTTTTGCTCATATACTTATTATTAATCAGCAATCACGTCAAGAACCTCGTCACCGTACAAGTTCTCTCGCATATAATCGAAAACTTCCGTGATCATGTCTTCGTTGAAGGCTATTCCCTCTTCCTTTAGTTTTAAAAACAGATTTTCTCGTGTCATAGTTTTTTCTTTTTGTCTATTCAATCGAGTTTCGTAAATTTTACGGCTGTTGCTTTCACCGTTCTTAGAATCATTTTCAAATTCAAGTTCAATAATGACATTCCCATTCTTTGCTGTCCAACTTTTATAACGTATTCTCGTATTTCTTTATTAACCTATATACATATAGCCGTATATACATATATACGCTTGCAAAGATACATAAATAATCCCGCCTAACAAAATATTTACCACACATTATTTTGTAATTAGTTATTTATACCTAATATTATTTGCACAGGTTTTTCAAACAAACATAATTGTTATTGTTTGTTTATCCTTTTCTTATTATTACTTCGTGTTTCTTTCCGATGTTCTGCATCATAACGATTGTGACACCGTTGGCATAAAGCACGGAGATTTTCAGGGCTGCAATGCTCTGGAGTATGGTCAAGGTGAGCTATCGTCAAGACAATCCTTGCCATATGTTTCGTGCGCTCGTTGTAGCGATAGGTATGGTTTTCCACGCCACAGAACTCACAGCAATTGTGCGCACGCTCAAGAATGGAAGTTCTAATCTCTTTCCAGTTACTCGGGTAGCGTAATTTATTTTCGGATTTGATGGGCATATTATTTCTCCTATTTATCGTTATTTACTATTTTTATTTATTGCTGTCCGGTAAAAATTTGTTTTCTTTTATGTTAAACATTTCTTTACAGACATCCTCTGCTATTTTCCGGGCTTCTTTCTTGGAAATGTATTGGTCATCGCTTTCATCTTCTTCATTCCATGAATCTACTTCTTCCTCTTCTATATTCCATCCACCATACTCTTTCTCAATTTGCAGGAAAAACCACAGAATAATAAAAATGGCACCTATCCATCCTAAGAAACCAGTATGTAATATCCACAAGAAATCTGCCATTAGCAGTGAACCTATCAAATATACAATGAGTACAGCGAGTATGAAATAAAGCAAATGTTTCATACCTTACCCTCCAATATTTTTAGAACATCACTATAACGATATAACTCACGGTGGGGAGTAATCCTTGTGGGGACAAGAAATCCTTTCCTTGCCCATTTTCTAAGGGTAGAATAATCAACAAGTAACAAGGACGCTGTTTCTCTTTTTGTCAAGAGCATAGGCTGTCCTTTATGTTGCTTGACCTTACGTTCCAGGTCGAGAAGTTTTTGACGTCGTTCCAGCACGTTGTAAATATCAGTTGAAAGGGTAGCAACTTTGCGAGCTTGCTCTTCATTCACCGCTCTAAGACTGTCTCTAATCTCTGCCATTGACATATCAACCAATCCTTGGATCATATTTGGAAGTTGCTCTTGCAACTTTTCTATCAGCTTGTTGGCTTTGGCTACCGCGAGAGTCTGCTGCATTGCGCGATCTTCCCTAAATCCCATTTCTTCATAAAAGCACATGAATACGAGGAAATATAAGAGTAGAAAGAGTGGTATTACCGCTATCCATATCCAAGGAGTGTTGTGCACACACCACATCAAATCCAATGTTGCCAGCGATATTAAGAGGTAGGTAATAATGGCAGCACCTATAAAAAGATATATATGTTTCATTTTCTATTGGCCACATTTAAGATTATTCCATATCAACTTCATAATTCCAATCACAAGCGTCACTTTCGTGAATATGATCAGAAAGCCACTCGAAACCAGTACATACTTGCTCGTCCAAATTCATAAGATCACAGTTTACACGCCCTTTATCTGCCAAGGCGTTTAGATCATCATAAACTTTTTCGCTGACTTCTACGTCATACAAATCAACAGTATAGGTTACTGTTACGGTTAAATCCTTTATCTTTTTCATTCTGTTTTTACTTTTAATATTAAATGTTCTATTGAAGTTCCAATTGTACATGGAAATGATACTCGTTGCATAAACAGACAATTTGCCTGACTTCATAGGGATCCTCTCCATAGGGAAAGAAAATCATACGCTCCTTGGTCAAGCATCTGACTCCTTTCTTTCTTAAATTATACAAGAGGTTAGTGCGTCTCTTGATCACTCTGTCCATTTGCATCCAAATTTCCTTTAAGTAACATATTATCCTCATGAAATGTGGTTTCAATATGCTCTATCAAATCAATAGGTCTTGTAACATACACATCAAACATCTGGTACATCAGCTCGGGCGTTGGTCTCTCTGACATATCAAGGACAAATACTTTCTTGCCTTTCCCTTTCATCCAACCAGCTTCAGAATGAGCAGAACGGCCACATGGCAGAAGAAGAACACAGAAGTCTGCTGCTTGCATGGCATTGAAGTCTTTTTCAAAAGCCTTAATGGCCTCGGGATGATGGAGTCTTTCTTTGAAATCATTGCAAGTCCAGTTTTCAAATTCCTTATCGACCTTATCCCAGCTAAAGCCGCTTATTTCATTGTTTTCAGGGTGCTTGAAATCATAAGTTTTATAGCCTTGCATGCGCAAAACGTTCAAAACATTGTCATAAAATCTGTTTCGCCAACTACTGGCTAAATATATCTTTAAAAATCTCATAATATAACTATTTTTATTTTACCAATCCTTTACACACCATCTCTACGTATTTAAGACTGTCTCTTAACACAGGATAGCTTAGATTTTCAAACTCTGATCTTTCAAGATACTCTATCTGTTTGCTGAAGATGGACGTATCATTGTCGTATTTATTCAAAAGAAAGTATCTTAACCACATGTCGGCACATCTGGGGCGTGGCAAATCCAAAAAATCTAAAATGAGAACAGATAGCCTCTTTTGTTCCGTACGATTCAATACGATGCAGTCGCCTGTTTCCTTATCTATCCAACCACAGAGAAGGTGAGCGGTATTGTTAGCCCTATCAATGGAAATCTGAAAGCAAGAAGGGCCGAACATAATCTCTATTCTATTAGCAAGGCTTTGTAATTGCCAAAGGGTGATGGAACGTTTGATAAAAAAACTGATGCTTCTTATGAGCTTCATACTGGCAAAAGGCTTTATTTTTTTCTTTTGAAAAATCAATGCCAGCAATTCTTCTTTTTTTTGCTCAAAGGAGGTAACTTGATAGAACTCCCGAGCATGGACAAGATCCGTAATACCTGTCTCAATGGTTAAAACATAGTTGATCATATTTTACTTGTTAGCGTTTATACTTGGAAAAGTATAATCCGACACAACTTAAAAACGCCTCAGAAGACTCTGGGGCGTTTTAAGTTTCTTAATCATAAAAATCTCACACATTCAAGTCGAACTTTACGTTCTCCTCACCGCCAAGCAGCACCCTTGTGCGCTCCAAATTATTCTCGTATATGTGTACATTTCCGAGATTCAGTGTGATGTTCTTCAATGGTAGGTCTATCTGGCGTGCCATGAGATAGAGGTGGTATATATCTGCTGGCAGCCCAAGGTTCGCATCACTGCTTCGCTGGTAGGCTGACAATATCAGCTCACCCTTGTCTATTTGAAATTGCACCAGACTGAGGCACGGTGCCTGGTTGCTTTCTGCGCCGGTCTCGCCGAGGAACAGCACATAATTCTTGCTGTTCCGCTTCTCACGGTTTATCCTCGCTAACAATGGCGGCAGCTTCTCAAAGTAGGTGGGATAACTATTGACGAGCACGGAGCCACAATAGTCCCACCAGTTTATGCCTACCTCGCGGTATTTCTCCACTTGCCGCTCACCCTGCATAAAGAGTTGGAGCTCGTTCTTCAGTTTCTTTCTGGCTATGCCGTGGCTCTCGAATATATCGAGCAAGTCAGCAGGCGACAATGAAAGTTGCTCATTGAGCAAGTAACGGATATTGCCTTTCTTGTTGGTCTGAGTTTTTCCTTGTTCCAGGATCTTGTTCAGTATCTGATAGTATTTGTTCATCGTTCAAACGGTATTAGAATGTTATTCAAGCAACATCCGTATAGAGCATGATGTCCGTGTAGGACGAACTGTAATTCATGTGAGCGTTGAACTCCTTGCGGTGGCAGTTCCTGAAAGGGTTGCCAAGGTTAGGGTGATTTCCCATCCAGTCGCACAGCTCTATGACGGAGGATTTGTTCGAGGTGAAGTAGATGAATCTATGCCCGGCGAGAACTGTCAGCACATCGAGGTAATCGGACAGTTTCCAGTACATCCTGTACGTCTTGCTGTCTGTGCTCAGATACGGAGGGTCGACGAGGAACACCACGCCTGGCACATCTTTGTATCTCTCAAACACCTCCTTGTAATCGCTGGAGGTTATGGTCAGCCCGTCGAGGTAGTCATCGCATGATGGATAGTCCACTCTCTTGATCTTATTGTATAGGGTTTCCTTTTCCAAGTCCGCATACTCCGTAGCATATTTCATTGAAAAAAGGAGGGAAGGTGACAGTGTGATATAGTCAACATATCCGTGGTCATGCTCATGCTTGCGGATACACGAAAGTACCTGTTCGCGCTGCGCTCCCATGATAGCCTTGTGGCGCGGGACATCGATCATTGCCCTCAATTCTGACAGCAAGTCATTCGTCTGGGGCAAGGCTTCCAGCCGTTTACGATAGCCGTCAAAGTCATTATACACAACGGTGGAGTTCGGCTTCTGACACTTGGCGATATGCGACAATAGACCGCTGCCGCCAAATAAATCTACGAAGGTTGTACCGTCAGGGTACTGCTGGAGTACCTTAATGTACTCCCGGGCAAACATCCGCTTCTGTCCCTGGAATGGAAGCGGTGCTGAAAGATGTTGTTTTCTCATTATCGCACTTATTTTGTGCGACAAAGGTCGCCATATTCGGCGATGCAAAAGAGCGTTTTCGTCAAATCACACTGCAAACGACTTGCAGTCGCTTTGGAACCGTTTGATAAGCATATATACCTTGCGCTCGCTCACCGCATACTTCTCAGACAACCGAGCCACAATATACGATACTTTCTCACCATGTCTCAGAAGCGTAGTATAATCTGTATATAAGTCCACAAACTCTTCATCTTCCAAACGTATTCCTGCTATTTTGAGCCTTTTTATCAGCTCCCTGTTAAATTTCAAGACCTCTATTATCTTCATATTCAAAAATTTTGTATCTTTGCAACATCTCACTTACATAGACGCATAAAAAAAAGCCATAAGAGCGGTCGGAAGGGCATTTGCCCCCGGTCGCGCTCTTGTGGCGTTTATGTGTTAATATGTAGGTGAGATGACTATTAACAGGCCGGGGGCTTTTTATATCCCTCCCCCGAAGGGTACATCTTCAACTATCCACTATACTTGAAATAGTTTCCGCCAAACAGACGGACACTCCAATAATAGCATAGTGCTATGCAGGCTACCCACAGAGCCTTTGCAGGTGCGAAGCTGCATTTATCTATCTTTCTGAAGCAGTTCATGAACAACCGGACATCTGCTGCCTTGCGGTCGCATTCGCTGCCTCCACGATCGTAGTCATCATCGTGTATGCAGCAGGCCGCATAGAACAGCTTGGCATACGGTGGAGTAAACCAGCGGAATATGCCACTCTGACAGCCACATCCCTTACTCATGAACGCACTCCTTTCCATAAGCAGTCCAGTCTATATTGTCTTTTTTCCGCCAGCCCTCAGCAAGCGTGGACTGGATATAGACCATCGCCTTTGTATAGAAATCCGTCAGTTCTTCGAGTGAGACGAACTTGCGATACTGTGGTTTATCATCCGTCCCAAACTTAAATGTAACTGGCAAGGTTGCCCCTGCAGTCTGTACAGCAAGGTCGTAAGCTGATTTATAGTTGAACTGATTCTCCGCCGATAGCCACACAGGCATATTCTCGTATGTGAATCCTGAAAGAATTGCCTCGTCCACTTTCGCATTATACCAACTTATCACGAGGTTTTTTACCTCATCAATGGTCGGACAGTGATCAAGTTCCAATTCCATATAATCAGCCGACCCGTCCTCATTATTACGCACGTCCCAGCGGACACGCCACTTTCCTTTCACCGGGTTGGTGCACTCCAGCAACCGTACACCGGCATCTCCTTGTACTCTCATCAGCTAAAAACATATTTGGTCCTACCTTTGCCGAAGGTCTCCGTCCTGATGGTCGTCTCGAACGGGAAACCGTCCGGCAGTTCACTAATCTGCGCAAGGATATTTTTCATTTCCTCGCTGTTGGTAAAGAACTTTTTAGGCTCTCCGTTCTGCTCAATACTGACGATGCAGCGGTCCTCGCCCTGTTCCGTGTGGATTCCCGTCTCGTAGTCCTTGACCACGATGGGGAGATTTACCAACTCCCTGATGCTCACCACAGCACCGGAGAAACGCTTCTTGCCGTCCTCCGGCTTGTAAGCGATTTTCAAATCCTTAAAAGATTTCATTTGTTTGCCTGTTAATTTATGAAACATATTATTACAGTCGGCATGCTTGGCCATCCCATAGAGGGAGGCTATAATTTCATGCCGTCTCTTTCTTGATTTCACTTCATTAAGTTTCGAAGCAGCCTTTTTCTTGATACGCTTACGCAAACGAATATAGTCAGGACGTATCACATAGCCGAGGAAGTCAATGCCTTCCGTTACAGGGAATACGCGCTCATTTTCCTTCACCTTCAGGCCGATGCTTTCCACCTGACGGTGTACGATTTCGCGTATTTCCCAAAGTTCCTGCTTGGACCCTGCCAGAACCACACCATCATCGCAATAGCGGTAGAAGTGCCGCACGCCAAAACTGTCCTTCAGCACATGGTCCAAGTGAACGGACAGCAACAGATTCCCAAGCCCCTGCGAGGAGCGCAGTCCGATACTCAGTCCTCTTGGCATCATACGCACGAAGCCGTCGAGCATAGTAATGAGGCGTCTGTCCTTGAATATCCTCCTCACACAGTCCATTACCATGTCCTGATCTATGCTCTCATAGAACTTTTTGATGTCAAACTTGTAACAATAGCGTGTTGTCTCCGGCTTCTCCTGCATATCCCTGTGGATATACGTCAACAGGTCGTGCATGCCTCTTCCCTTGATGCTTGCCGAGGTCGTGCGGATAAAGCGCTTCTTCAGATGCCTGTCCACCACGGCCATGATGGCATGTACCGCTATACGGTCCTTCATCGTCAGAACCTGGATACGCCGTGTCTTTCCGTTCTCGTTGATCTCCCGCTCGCGATAGTCCTTGACAGTGTAGGTTCCTGCTTTGATGCGATCACTCAAGTCGCGGATAATCTCCTCGCGGTGTGCAAGTAGCCAGCGTCCCTGCCTACTTTCTTTCCGCTTGGTGCCACGAAGTACTTGGTCGAAAGAATCTGACATATTTGACAGCTCGACTATTTCCTCTATGATGTAACCTTCCCTGCGCATCTTTTCGTTTTACTTATTTGTTGTTTATCACTTGAAGACAAGCCTTCCTTTCTCCGGGTCTGAGTTTTTCGAGCCTTGGTGTAGGCCTACCAGACTCTACCCGACACTTGATGTTTCGGCTTTCCACTTAAAGTGCTTTTGCCGTGGTTCATTCCCCTCGGCGCGACTGTGAGGACACGTCCTTCTTTGTCGTGGAACCGATTAATAGTTTGCCAGACGCGAGCCGGCATTCGCATTCGAATCCGATGCACCGTTATTCGCATCCGAGTGCGATACACCGCCAGCCGCAAACGCGTTGTGGTAGCCGCGATAGACCACACGGGATATGGGGAACTCTGCCGTGATGTCAATTGCAAAGGTACTTATTTTCAATGAGGGAACGAAAAAATCCCTCCGGCATCGACGGGCTTCGCCCGTATCCCGATGTCCTCGTTCCTCGGACATCACGCTTTGTCGCTCCGCTCCCGCTTTATCGCTTACGCCACTTCGCTTACCGCTTTATACGCAGCCACGCTTTGCGCCTTAACGATTTTACCGCGGAAGGCCAGACGCGAGCCGGCACTCGCATACGAATCCGATGCACCGTAACTCGCATCCGAGTGCGATACACCGCCAGCCGCAAACGCGCCGCGGTAGCCGCGATAGACCACACGGGACTTTGCACCGCTAAACCAATATTTGTCACCATAGTAGGTTGAAGATGATCCAATCACTTTCCCAACCGGTATCACGTCCATGTACTTGCCGTGAGCCACAGCGGTTATCCAGTAGTCGCTGTTCGTCGTGGCCTTTACCCAGCGCACGCTGCCGTCAGGCATCCATATTCGCCATTTTCCGTTATTACCGCTGTCGTTAGGTACATCCACACCATCCATCATGTCCCACTTATTTCCATAGATATCCTCATAACCGAGACAGCAGATGTTGTTTACCTGAGTGACTGCTGCGCCGCCGTATTCATCCATGCTTCTATACCATGCGTACTGGTGAGTAGAAAACTCTACGATACTGTTTTTCACCTCGCTGTTTACACGGCTTGCCTCAGCATAACCCACCGTATCCTGCATACCTCTTGAGGCTGTGCCACCCGTTGTGCGGTTATATGTATGTGAACCTGCACCGCATTGTTCTTGCGCGTCTCTGCGACCATATCGGGCAAAGAACAGGTTGGCAATACGCGAGTGCATCAACGCGTCTATTTGCTGCATGCCGCGCTGCACGCTGTAATAATGGAAATCCGTCCATGTCAAACTTGCAGTCGTACTGCCCCCTGTAATAGCTGCCCGTAGTTTGGAACCTACTACTGTCGATCCTACCACAGCACAAAGATGCTCATCGTTGGCCACCCATTCTGGCTCCATATCCTCTATTCTCGAGCTATTGCTCAGCACCACGCAGTCAAACTCCGCTGTATTTAGGATGGTAAAGTGTAAGTTAACCGCTGTTTCAGGCACATCAGCAATGAGATACATGCCCGCCTCGAACTTGTCGCCGATGGTTGGAACAACCACTGAACTGACAACCTTGCCTGTTGTATCAACGAATACCGAGCCAATGAGGTTCGTGCCAGGAACGCTTGGGAAACGCACGCGCTTGTAGCCTTCCACTCTCACCTTGCACACACTATAGGCTGTATCATTAGTGTAAGAGTTCTGCAGCGTATCCTTGCCCGATAGAATTTTCTTTCCTGTGAGGTATCCACCCTGCGTCTCCTTGATGGCATCAAGCAGCACAATTGTAGCCTCCGGACTTTCCGGTTTGTGTTCACGGTCATTAGAGCAGTAGCAACTGTAGTGCTTTCCATTAAGGTAGTCGTTCACTCCCTTGGACCAAAAGAATGGCTCGTACATCATCCAGTCTCCCTCCGTACCGTCCAACTTTGCAACCGATCCGTCTACATACTTGTTGCTGTCCGAGTCATCCAACGGACAGTAGGTCATTTCACCATCAAGGTTCGGTACAGCCACATCCTGACCGGCCATGTTTACGTTTCGCGTCGTGGCCTTTTTGGTAACCTTTGCCAATACCCTGTGTCTCTGTTTCAGGATAGCAGATATATGGCCGCTCGGAATGTAGGCGGTTCCTGTTTTGTAGCCCGTTCCGTTGTCAAGGTTGCTGACGTTTGTATCGTCAGGCACTGTATCGTCGAACTCAATCATCGTAAAGACGGGCTGTCGCAAGTCCAGTTCGTCAAACATCACTTTCAAACGGGAGTATACACTTTCCTCCATGTAGCGGGTCAGACGGTATACGCCAATTAGCTTGCAACAGCCTTCCACGGTGTTGCCCTGCATGTCTATACCTCCTATCCCTTGTGCTTCCAATGAAAGAAGTTCCGTGCCATCTCCCTCCAAGTCTATACCGTCCACACGTACATAGCGCAAGCTGTTACCCTGGATGGCAAGAATTTCATTCATCAGTGCCAGACCGTTGATTTTTGCGCATCCTTCCACGCGTAGCCCCGTCAAAGTTCTGATGTCACCAAAGACAATGCCACCACGTTCAAGGTCGGGCAGTTGCCGCAGTGACAGGGTTTGGAATCCTGCGGGCAGTGCAAGCGAACGAACAGGCGCACCCTGGGCCAGTGTCAGTGTACTCAATGAGGAGCAGCCATCAGCATTCACGGATTCAAGGCGTATGCAACCGGAGAGGTCAAGCGTCGTCAGCTTGGTATAGTTCCTCACATCTAACGTCCGCAGCATGCGCAGCTTTGTGCCGATAGCTATCTCCGTAAGTGTGTAGGTCTTGCCTACGGCACCAAGCACCAGCTCCTCCAGTCGTGGCAGCATGGGCAATGTCAGGTCTGTAAAGCCACCCCATTCCGAAAGGTCCATCTTTCTCGCATACTCGCCGCCATAGAAATGGAAAATGGTTCCTACGTTGGCCATCTGGCTATAGGTGTAGCTCCATTCCTGACCTGCATGCACCTTGTCGTGCGCCATCATCTGCCCCTCGCGTGAGAAACCAAAGTAAAAATCGCGTCCACTCCATGCTCTAATAGTGGCACCTGCCGCAGAGTTTCCTTTAAACGTGAGATCGGTGGAAGGATATTGCCCCGTGGCGTACTTGGCGTCAAGCATTGCCAGGCGATTGCGCAGCCACCAGTGACGGTGTGCTGTGCGACTGCCCTGCATTGCCTCAAGGTAGGAATATGTCTGCTTTGTCACCTGTCCATCCTTGAGTACGGTCACGCCTTCTGTTTTGGGCACAACGTATTTAAGCACGGAATCTTTATTATAGATACGCTCGCAGAACTTCGCACTCTGTTCCTTGTCGAAAATGTTCAGTATCGCCTCATTGGTCAGCACACGGCGAAGTCGTATATAGGCTGCCTGAAGTTCCTGTTGCAGGCATTCCCTCACCAACTGCCACAACACACTGTCGTGACCAGCATAAGCGTAGACGGTCTTGTCTGCGGTGGACAACTCCATGTCGATGGTATTCTCGTCTATATCATATCCATATTTCAGTCGGCCGTCATTTCGAACACCCATGATGGTATCATTATCGTAGAAGATGAAATACCCCAAAACTTTTTCCCGCCCGGGATGATAGAAGAACGATAGCATCATGTTCTTTACCCTCTGGTCCACGGCTCCCATCATTTCAGTGAGCATATAGTAGTCACAGAGGTAGTCCACATCGAAATAATCATCCACCTCTGTTTTGAACTTAGCAGGATTCCCTTTACAGGACTTCACCCACTTCACCAGCGGAGCGAGATAAGATGCTGCATCCGTTCCCCCATCTGGGAATCGTCCCTCAAACACTTTTTGCCATGAAAGTGTGCCGTCACTCTCCTTACGCTCGAAATCATCGTCAAGAAACATCCCCATCGGATAATCGTTGTTCAGAAACTCCCAGCACTGCACAGGATTCTTTCCACCGAATCGTTCCGTTACCCACGCCTGGTCGTGATATCCTGGTATGTCACGGAAACCGAATACAGCCTCTGTCGATTTGTCGTTGTTGAAATTGTATTTACCCAAGAATACTGGAGAGTCGCTGATTGTCTTGCGGTAAAACAGCATGACGGGAAAGCCGTCTACTGTCGTACGTACTTCGTAGGGATAGCTGTCGCTCACGTTATTTTGGGGAGGAGTCAACTCTCCTGCCGCTGTAAGCGCACGTTGCACCATGTTGGCCATGCCCGTATTGTGTGACGAGGAGCTCTCAGCATAATCTGCCTTCAAACACCAACGGTTCACGGGAGCGGCAGCCTTCGCAGTGGCCGTGGCATCGCGGAAGCTGTACAGCCCGTCTTCCTGCAACACACCGCCCACACCCTGCTCGGAACATCCAATAAAGAGAGGGTCAGTTTTCTTATCTGTTCCGTAAGTGAAGATTTTATAGTTCTTCGTGGGGTAGGCCAACGAAGATGTGCCTTGCAATTGAACCATACCACCCTGCACACGGAAGTTTTTTTCAGGATGTGCACGATTCACATAAAGAATATCTTCTACGTCATACTTCTTTTTCTTGTTATTGTTCACGGCCGCCTGCAACAGAGTTGCTACGCCATTCTCCTGCTGTCCGGTAATGATCAAATATGGAAGGTCATCGGGCAGACTCTCAGGACGTATTTCACCCGTGGCTGCATCCAGCACATTGTTCTCGCTGAATTTAGCCATCAGGGCTTCGGCACTGCCAAGATCCACCATGTAGGCATCCAGCATCTGTGAGTCAGTCAGGTAGGTAGTATAGCAACGAACACAGCTCACTTCAAGCGTACAAGCATCGCTGCCCAGCACAATATCCTGTGGTTCTGCCTGGTATATACTATCTCCGTTACCACGCTGCACAGCACCGCTCATCACCCCATTTACGTAAAGATAGAGCATTGCATCATTGCGCCGTTCCTCTGCCGTGGCATCAGCCCCGGCCTTCGGCCACGCCACGAAACCTATCTCATAATTCTCACCTGCGGCAAACTTAGTGGTAACTACAGAGCCGCCTCGGCTCGCCAGCCTGGCTTCTTGTGCGGTAATGACAAACCCTGTCCCGTCGCTGTCCATGCAGCGAATAACCTCTGCACTTTCATCGATGACGTCACTCACACGGAAACGCACCATCATGGCAAGTGCATTGGTGGCGTTTTGTCCCATTTCAAAAGGGTGGTAGCCGATAATGGCACGATCAGAACCCGTCAGCCGAAGGTTTTCGCCCGTCCATCCGTCTCCACCCCACTTCATGTTCTCGAATGTTGTTTTGACATCGTTAAAACGCCATTCGTCCCTGTCGATGTCACTGTTGCTTCTTCCGGTAGAGGTCAGCTTCAGCCCTATACCATCGGTTGGCTCGGTAAGGCTGATGTTGCTCTTGCCCACGCGTATGATGAAGTCGTAGGTGGTTGCTCCCACCACCACACGTCCTTGCATTTCGCCCTCTGTCAAAGCACGACCAATATATTCCGAGCGGACAAAACCCACAGAGGTCTGTGCCACACGTCGGGCGCCCTCATATATGGCAACTCTGGCAGGTGTGCCATGCGGGTCAAATGCGGCATACTGCAAACGGTAGTTGTCAAACTGCCGGACTATCACGGTAGGATGTTCACCCGCAACAGCCACCGCTCCATCGGCTTGGTCAAAGCGTGCGGCCACGATGGGCGTGCCGTTGCCGATTTCACGTACCGCCATATCAAAGTAGATGCTATTCGATCGGATGACACCTGTGGGCGTATTCAACTCCGCCACCAGTTGCACAGAGTGATTGCCATGGCTCATCCCTGCGGTCGTGATGGAAAACTGGCCATTGGCCGTGCTGGCCGTGATAATACGGCTGTCTGTATCCGTGCCGTCCACATAGCAGCGCAGTGTTTTGCTGCCACTTCCCGTCAAGGCATACGGGATATTCACGACATCGCCTCTGTTGATGATTGTGGCAATGTTCCATGATGACGACAGCATCAGCTGCACCACTGTAACTGTCCACGACAGCTGACTCACCTGAGCCTCCGTTCCCTCGCCAACGGTAACACGCACGCGCACTGTGTTCGAGCCAACACCAAGGAACTTCGTCAAATCAAGCGTGTCGGTACTGCCTGCGATCAGCGTGCGTTCCTCAGTCATGGCATAAGCGCCACGTATTAATGTGATAACGGCATGAGCCGGATTTCCTGTACTTGCACCCGTGTCGGTGGCCACGTGGTCGTAGGTGTACACCAGGTGGACTTCATCGCCACTCTTCACCGTGAGGTTGGGGGTTACTCTTGTCAGTACTATCTTATTGGTAGCTGCCGTCCCACCACCGCCACCTGAAAACTGGTCCGTTGTGTTCAACACATTGCCGTCACTGTCGAGCAGGGAGATAGCGTATTTCTTGTCTGCACCCTCACCGCTCTCATCCAGACGCAGTGATGTGCCGTAGTTTGCTCCCTGCTCCTTGAATTTGGCAGCCACCGCACCTCCGCTCACAGGATTGGTCGAGCCTTCAATGAGCGTATCATCTACCGTTGGGGTGGTGGGTAAAAAGATATCTACCACACCTGCATCATCTGTATCAAGCGTGTCACCATTGACACGCACACCCTTTATCTTTCCGCCACCGCCAAATTCTTTCCAGTTCTCCGATGCAGTCCATCCTGCCAGATCAGTCCCTGAATACTGTCGTGTCTCCCACACACCTGCCGCCGTTTCGTAGGTGATGACGGCTCCTTTCACCCGCTGTTTTCCTTTCACGGCAGCAATGGCGGTTGGCAGGGTGTAAAATCCTGTGGACAATGGCCAACACTTCGTCACGTTGATGGTGTTGCCACTTTTGCCGACTGTGCCTTCAGGCAACTCCACAATTACCCGTGAGCCGTCACCTTTGTCGAGCCTGAGGATGTTTTTTTCACCGTCCTGAATCTGTTCGATGCTCCCGCCTGTGATGTTCACATTTGCTGCCGCATCACTTGCTGCTTTCCGGGCATCCGCCGCAGCTTCCTGCGCTGTGGCGGCTTCGGCCTTGGCCTCTGTTGCCACAGCTGCTGCCGCAGCTGACTTTGCCAAGGCGGCATTTGCCGTTACTCCTGCATCATCGGCCTTGCTCCATGCTTTGCCAGCTGTATCCTTAGCATTGGCGGCATCTGCCTCGGCATTGTCCGCAGCACTCTGAGCTGCCGCAGTATTGGCAGCCGCCTTTGCCGCTGCTGCCTTCGCCTCCGTGACTTCCTTCCTAATGTCTGCCACGGCAGCAGTCACCTGTCCTGCCGCAGCAGCCTCCGCATCACTCACGGCTTTGGCGAGCTTCCCCGCTGTCTCATCGGCTTTCTGCTGTGCGTTCCGGGAAGTGTTCATTGCAACAGAGGAATTGTTAGTAGCGTCGGATATACGTTTATCGAATGTATCAATGGTATCGGCGTTGTCATTGATGCCGCTTACCATCAAATTAACTTCTGTGGCGGTCAGAAGGTCGCCGGTTTTCTTCTCTCTTATATTTACTTTCATCTCTATGTTGTTTTGGTTCTTAATCTATTGTCAGGCCAGCATCATGCCAAGTTGCACAGGGAAACCTGTATGCTCTGCCAGTGCAAAGGGCAGAGTGTAGCTGAACCCCTCTCCCCCGGCAAGTGCAAAAGGCAATGTATAGTTGAAACCGGGACGGACTGGAGGAGTTGCATGCCGGCTGTGCGCCATTGTGTTGAGTAAGCATGGCAGCTCGTTGTGCATGAGAGATGCAAGACTGCTATCCGTGACCTTCACTGTCATGCACATCCCTTCACCATGGCTGTCACTCTGCAAATTCCTGAGTTTGTATCCGATGTTGCCCATGGGCTTATATTTCTTTAAGATGTAACATAGCACTGCCTTCTTCAACTCTTCGGTCTATGCCCAGCACCCGGAACTTCCTGTTGCCCATGGTTGGGTGTGTGTAAGTGTTCCATAAAGACACGAGACCATCCGTATCTTGCATGTTCTGTTCCATCAGTACATGCGGTATATGGTATTCTTGATAGTATGCACTGACGTAATGCTGTTCAGCCTTGGCTGAAGTTCCGTTGACGACAATACTCCGCACCCCATGCTTCGTTGTCAGCTCAATAGGAGTGGACAGACTTGGCATGTCTGTCACGCCAAGCTGGGAACATTCATCGGTGCTCAATGAGGAACTGATGCGAAATGTTATCTCTTTGTCGTTGACCGTACGTTCATCTGTGTCGCTGAGATATACAATGTCGCAGTCCTTACGATTGTTGGTCAGTCCGTTGTCAGAGTAGACACCGATTTTGAAATCCTTGAGCATAATGCTACTCACACGTGCCAGGAGCGGACGGTCTGTTTCTGTCCACTTGGTATGCCTGAAAAATGTCGGATGCCGGCGTGTCACCTCGCCCCAGATGGTGTTCACTGGCCCTAAAATGGTAAACTTAACGTCTCCGCTTACTCCGTCATTCTTATGTATTGGAATGGCCGTCCCCTTGGCATCAACATTCATTGTGTAGTCGATATTGTTCTGAATAGGAAACTCCGTACCGACAAGAAAATCTCCCACCTTTGGGTCGAAGCCTATTGTAAAACTCTGCTGGTAGTATTCGTCATCATTACGGCATTCTGACCGCTTCTTGAACTTTTGCCACGAGAAGTCGGACGGCTGTCCCTGAGTCCCGGTCTCCACCACACACATATCGCCAATGACAAGCATACACTGCAGTATCGCGACCTTAGATATGAGATCTTCTCCATCACGTGCCTCGCCTACGGCTGAGTGTCTGAATTCCAGCTCAGTGGGACCGTCACCAGTGAAAGGGATAAATCCTGCGGCGTTGCTGTCCTCTACGGCGCTCAGTGGAGTTGTCGCTTTGTAGTATCGGCGTGTGTAGTACCGTCCGTCCTTGTTGTTGCGTGAGGGAACGGTTCGATGCCACCATTGTCGTATTCCATTCTGTGGTAGAGGATAGGGATGGGCGCACCTGTAATCACGGATGTTGGGGTAAGTGTCGGTCATGTCCATCAGCGGATTGAGAACCACCGATCCGCTGATTACGATGTAAACTGTTGTTTTGTCATCCTGTGGGGAAAAGGGGCCTCCAGCTGACGATCCTCTATATTCTGCGTATGGAATGTGTGACTTCAGGTCAGCCTCGTTTGGATGATAGTTTGCCACGTCATTGCTTCCGTCGCCGTTAACCGATATACACAGGTAGTTTGTCATGTCTATACTGTTGATGGGCGCATTGTCCTTTCTGGCAGTGTTCTGTCTGGCCTTGCCGAATGCCAGCAGTGCCACACCAGCATGAGATGCAAGCCAGTCTGGTACACGTTCTTGATGGGTCTTTCCATCTACGTTCAGGTATGAAAGTATGTCGCTTCCACCATTCACCGGAAAATGCCATGAGGAATTACTTAGCACCTGCACGAACCAGTCTGTGATGTATCCTGCGCCATAGTCTGTCTTGCGTCCGTGAGTTATGGCATCGAAAGCGTTAATGGCTGCTTTCCCTTCACCGTCGGTGGAGTATTCCGTCATGTACTTTTGGTACATTTCATAGTGTTTTGTCAGTAAGTCTTGGTCGACAGGATTGCTCACAACCGCCTCTATGTTCTTCACATCGCAGGTCAACTTCATGCGTGAGAATACCTCCCCGATGGATATCGTCGTACCGCAGTCATAGACATTCTTAGTGCTTATGCCCACCATGTTGCCTTGGGGGGCGCCGTTCCAGGAGAATATACGGAAAGCATCAGCCTCCTGCACGATATGAAGGTTGAGAAAGCGAAGCATCTCGTCGAGCACATCGGCCTGCGTCCACACGTCGCTTTCTGTGTCACCGAGAAAGAGCAGTTCTGAAATACTCAATCCATCCCATACGGATGCTCCGCCCTCCAGAGATACGCTGTCAGCGAAGAGGATTTCTCCGCCTAATGGACGAAGCATGTCTGTGATGACCTCTCTGAATGTGCGCTGCCGCGCTTCGTTCTTCACGCCTGAATAGCTCACCGAAGCCTTGCCGACATTTCCATATTTCACATATTCAAGAGATATGAGTTTGTCGATGCAGCTCAGCTCTATTTCGTCCAGTTCATCGTTGAAGGGTTGCGAATAGGCCTGTGGCTCGACAAAACCAGAGAACAGTGTCTCTCCATCACGCTTGATTGTAACCGGTACTTCGCGGAAGTCGGCTGAGAAAAGAGAGTCGATAAAGTTTCTGGAGAGCAGACGGATACTCGCCTGGTAACAGAGTCGGACATCGAAAGTGTCATTCACCTGACTCGTTATTTCCACGGGGTCATCAGTGAAGTAGAGACCGTCCGTTCCGATTTCGCCTTTACCTTCTCCAATGGTGACATCTATACGTTGGTTCTGCTTATTATAAAAATATCCTTGCATTATCTGATATTTGAGTTTCTTCTGTTGATGCGGGTCTCGTTGGCCAAGGCAATCACGATGTCACGACCCCGCAGCCGTGCTTCAAGCCTACCGTTAAAACCGTCGCCAGTATTGCCAATCAGAGATTTCAGTTTGTCAAGTGGAGCTATTACTTCTGGATTAGATCTTGCACCGCCATACTCTCCCATAAGGGCGAGGGTCGGTCCGTACACCAGACCTCCATTAGCAAACGGCGTGACGGCAACTGAGGCCACTAATCCTTGCATCGTGGCGATAAAGCCGGCAGCGATACCCGCACCTGCGAAAGGAATGCCCGCATGCGCTGCCATGAACTTGGAAGCTGCAAGTTCCCGGTATGCCATAGCTTGAGTCTTGGCTGCAGTCGTGGATGCCGTGGCAGCGGCAACCTCTTCAGGGGCAGCAGCAACTTTGGTTGCCGTGGCGGTATCTGTCGCAATGCCACTGGCCGTCACGACGGTATTGGAAGTTGCCGTTGCTGCTGTCAGCGCATCGATGATTGCTATAATACTGTTTACTCCCTGATAAATCTGTATAGCCGCGTCTACTACACTGACAATGGTTTCCCAAGCCCCTCGATTGCCCTCAAGAGCATCTGTCAGTGAAGAGATACCGCCACCTATGCCTTTGAGAGAACTCCACGAATTCTCTACCGTAACATTACTCTTTTTAAGTATCTTCTGGTAGTTCTTATAACTCTCGACAAGTTTGTTCACTTCAGCACGCTGACTTTCGTCCATTGGGTTCTTCGCATCAGAGAGCATATCCTGCAGCTCCTTGATACGCTTCTTCACGCCATCCAAGCCAATTACCTGAAGTTCCAGCGTAAGTTCCCTGCCGTTCATACCATTGAGCTTGCCCACCTCGTCCTGCAGTTCAGGGATACGTGTCAGCTGTTTCATGGCATCACGCTTTTTCTCCAGTGCCATAATGGTACGCTCTATCTCGGATATTTCCGAGGCACTTGCCTTTTTCTGTTTGGACTGGTAGTAGCTGATAGCTGTATCCAGCTCCTCTATGCTGTCCAGCCTTGAAATATCTTCAGGCTTTTTCAGCTCGTCCAGTGTATCGTCCCACTTTTTGCGCAGGTCATTCAAAGCATTGATTTGCTTCTGTATTTCGATACGTTCCTCTTCCGTGGCGGTCTTCAGCAAGTCTGAGTAGAACTGTATCTCTTCCTCCAGCTGTTTGTATGTCTTTATCTTGTCAATGCCTACATCTATGTGTGCACTGCGTTCAAATGCCGTTTTAAGGTCGTTCAAACGCTGTATTTCCTTGTCTATCCCGGCAAGGTCTGATTTCGTGGTACGCTCCCGGAGTGTCTGCTGGTAGGCTATCTCATTGTTGATGTCTTCAAGGGATTTCAGCTCCGTAGGGCGTGCAGCCATATCCTGAATACGGCTGATGGTTTCCTGCTGCTTTTGGAGCATGGCTATTTTCTGGGCATAGAGGGCGATAGTCTTGGTCTCGGAGCCCTTGGTCGTTTCGAGTTTGTTCTGATAAAACTGGATGTTGTTGCCAAGCTCCTTGTAACTCGTGGCGTTGGCTATGAGTTTCTTTCCGTCATACAGGTCGGTTTCTTTCTTGTTCCTCTTTTTATCTTTGTCTTTTTTGTCGCTGCCGCTGACAGGAGAATTGAACTTCTTGTTCCCTTTGAGTGCCGCCTGTGCATTCTCGGTCTTTGCCTTCGTGTTCTCTTTCAGCGCCTTGGTCTGCTTTTCTATTCCTCCTGTCTGTTTTGCAGGACCGCTGTCATCTATGCCAAAGAACTTCTTTACCCATTCCCAAGCCTCCTTGATGACAGCACTTGCCTTTTCAAAGGCTTTCACAAGGAAGTCCCATACAGCGGAAGCCAAGTCTTTTACCACAGCCCATACTTGGTTGCAGATGTTGCGGAAGGTCTCACTGTTGTTATAGGCTGCCACCAATATGGCTACCAGTCCAGCTATCGCCATAATGACTATACCAATGGGATTGGCACTCAGCACGAAATTCAGTGCTATCTGTGCTATCTTCCAAGAATTGGAAGCAAGCACGGCAATCTTTGAGGCTGCAGCCTGTGCGAGAGTGGCAATCTTGACAGCTCTCAATCCAGACACAACGGCCACCAAACCGCCTTTCAGTTGTGCCATACTCATTAACGCCAGTCCCGTGTTGGCTATCATTTCCATATAGGGTGCAGAGGTACTTGCCAAGGAACCCGCCCAGTCAAGCATGGACTGCACTTGATTCTTAAGCATTTGTCCGACACTGTCTCCCGTGCTTGCCATCTCATTGAAGGCTTCATCAATCGTACCGGCAGAATTAGCCATTGCTCCAATATTCTCCGAAAATTTGTCTTTCTGCTCCCCAGTCAAGGAACCGAGCAGACGCAATGCCTCCGCGCTGCCGAACAGCTGTCCATAGATAGTCTCACTGAGCTGTCCGGTCTTGGCTGAATATTCCTGAATGCTTGCATCCAACCCCAATAGGAAGTTCTCAAGCCCTCCTGCAGCCTGTACGCTTGCAGCATTGAAGCCTATGCCCATAGCCTCCGCTGCCTGTGTCGCTTCCGCAGACGGTTTGATAAGCGCATTCAGAACAGCCGCCAACTGGGTAGAAACTTCTGCCGTATTACCGGTAACACCGGTGGTAGTGGCGAAGACTGCCATAAGCTCATCCATTTCCACACCCAATTGAGAGGCACTTCCGCTGACACGGGGCAATGCCTGACCAAGCTGCTCAAAACTCGTAACACCGTTTTTGGCGGTCATCTGTATTTTGTCCTGTATAGCCCCGGCTTTATCCCAACTCAACCCATAGTTTTTGATGAGGGTTGATGTTACTGTTACGGTCTGTCCCAAATCGGCAAGTCCGCCGACAGCAGCCTTGCTTGATTGATCCAAGAATTCTATCCAGTTGTCCTCTGGAACACCGTTGGATATTGTTTGGTATAATCCATTGGCAAGTTCCTCACGAGCCAATGGTATTTTCTTGCTCAAGCCGACAATCTTATCAGAAAGCGCATCAAATTCCTCTCCGCTCTTGCCTGCCATAGTGTTGGCACTCCGCATGGCAGTTTCAAAACTGTTGAATGGAGCAGCGAGTCCTCCAACCATATCACGGAGAGTTTCGATTGATCGCATCGCACCTTCGAATATCATGCTCCTCGCTGCCATCTCTTTCAGCTGTGAGCCTGTATTGCGTGCCGTATCCCCTACCTTTTCCAAGGCCTCGTCAAGTCCGGTAGCTTCTACGGTAAGGTTTTTCAAAACGTTACCATCGACACTTTTTATCTTGATTTGAAATTCTACTGCCTTTGCCATTTGTTAGTGCTACTTTAATCCATTGCGTTGTTTAGCTTCCTCAAAACGCTTGATGAATTCTTCTTTACTGATCTTTTCTTTCTTGGTTAGATTCTCATCCTCGTCCCATGGAAATGGGAGAACGTCATGAGCCGTCAATTTACCTTTCACATACGGCTGAATAAAAAACATACCCATCATCCTTGTCCGTTCCCAATCGGCACGCTCCTTATCCCTATGCTGTTGCCCCCATCGATTCCATGCTTCATAGAACTCAAAAGGGGTACACCGTTCAAAGTCATCCCTGCTCATCCCGATGCACCCCAAGGCTATTCCAAGCAATTCGTCAATGCTTACTTGCCCCGCACGAGATTCTCCGTTTTTTTTTGCGAGGCAGCCATATCCTCGTAAAAGGAATTGACACTGTCCGGCTCCAGTGAGTCGGCAAACATCTCGAAATCCATGTCAAAATCAACTTTATCCGCATGGCATGCGCTCTTGACGCAGCAAAAGATAAAGAGTACCAGTTCCGATATATCGGTCTGTTTGAGCTCACTCACGTCCTTGCCAGCTTCATTTTTGAAACGTACCATTGCTCCCATGGTTACACGACAGGGATATTCCTTTCCTGCAATTCTCAGTTTGTTGAGTTTCTTGTTGTCCATGATTTCCATTTTTGATTATCCACCTACAGTTCCAGGTTTGGTTGTGTCACCCACCTTGCCTGTATTTTCCAGTTGAATCGAATACTTCGAGTCGTCTCCAGCCTGAGCATCGAGTTCAAGAGACGTAATGATATACTTGCCACTGCCGCTCGGGCCTACATTGTCCCTTCCGCCGTAACTTGCATCCACAGGTTCGCCCTTGAGCTGTAGTTTTTTAAGTTCTGCATAGGTGTTGTAACCATCGGCAATTACGAAACCATCGGCAGAAATACTTTCCGAGAAACTCTTTACGTATTTCTCCTTCCATTTCCCTGAACTGGCTTCCTTTGTCACGCGCTCACCGGTCTCGGTAGTTGTTGTGATCTTGCAGCCGGTAGAGAAGCCAAGGGCACTGCCTCCTACAGAGAGGATTAGGTCAGTTCCATCCACTACTTTGTGTTCTGTCATTTTTTTATATTTTGATTGTTTTTATTACTATGCCGGCCGCCACCCCGACGATAAAGGCGAAGCATATAATTTTAAGACTGGGCGAAGCACGTTCCTTTACTGTTTCCTTCAACTCGCTATTCGACTTTTTCGCTATTTTCAAATGATATTTCAGCGTGCTGATGATCTTTGAGTAACTTGCCGCTACCAGTTCCAAGCTGTCGCAACTGGCTTCGATTATCAATAATTCCGGTGCTCTCGCCGTCAGTGCTTTCCGTCTCACTTTCAGACTTGCCTGTCCCTGTCGCACCATGTATCCTGCTCCGGGAGGAAGCTGTCGGAAACTGTCCGTCGGCAGTGTCAGTCTCACCTCCGACATCGGTACTTTCACGGGTTTTCGGCTCACTTCCATGATACTCACCGTTTCGCTGTCCCTTGCCTCGGACTGGCTTTGTTCGGACAGACTTTCCCTCGTCAGCGTCCTCGTTGAATGACAGCTCGCTGCTGACAGGACAATTGCCGCGATGAGGACATACTTGTATAGCTTCAATAGCGCGTGAGAGCCGATTGAGCGCTCGCCGCGTACGGCTGTTCTCTGTCCCGAGTGCCTCAATCTGTTCTTTAGTCTCTTCATATTTCTTCTGTGTTTCAACCAGCAGGGTCGAGATGTCTTCGTACATCGCCTTGTAAGTGTCGTGTACTTCCTTGGCGGTCTTGGCTTCCCGTGCCTTGCGGTTTGCTACCCATGCAATGGCGGCACCGATACCGCCAGAAGGGATTGCCCATTGCAGAATCTGTAATATTGTGTCTGCCATTGCTGTGAATTATAGAGTTATTGCCTAATACCAATCTCATGCAGCCATGCCCGGACATCGAATGACGGACACGCCTTGCCGGGATTCAGATCCCGGTGACCCACTATTCTGATTTGAGGGAACCTACTGTGAAAATCCCGTACATAGCATTTCAAGGCTTCGCACTGTGCAGCTGTGCGCGTGTCCTTCGGTCGCAGACGCATGTCGCAACCTCCCACATACACGATGTGCCGGCTCACGCTGTTGTACCCAGCCGCGCCATTGGTGATCTCCCAGTTGTCCACCTGCGCGTCCTCATTGTTCTTTACCAGTCGCTCCACACGCCCGTCGAGGTGGAACAGGTCGGTATAGCCCACCTGCTTCCAGCCACGCCCTGCAGGTGGGGGCGAGGTGTGCCACCGGCGTATTTCAGCCGAACTCACCTCACGACCTTCAGGTGTCGCCGTGCAGTGGATGACGAGATATTTCATAGGCTTGCCCATTATGCACTTTCCTTGTAACCGCTTGCCATTACCACGCCGGCATCTGTCTTCTTTGGCATACAGATGAAATAATGGCGGAAGTTAATTTTGTTGCGCTGGTATTCTGGGTCGGTCGAGGCCTCGCTGTAATACATCTTGGTCGAACCAGTAGCCTTGAACACGCGAGGCGTGTAAAATGCGAACGAGCATTGGAACTCGCCGGCCTCCGCAGCTACTCCCAGGTCTTTCTTTACGCCAGCTTTTGTATAGAGTGGTGTGTTGGCATACTCGAAGATGTCAAATCCGTACAGCTTACCTACCTTACCAGTGTTGCGGTCTATGTTGTACTGCTCGCGGAAATTCTGACTGACGAGCAGCAAGTCGTTCACATGATCAGGACAAAGCACGAGGCGACGGTTGCCCGATGGTACCTTCATCTTATCCAATGCGCGCTTCATAGCTACAAGGTCTTGGGGCGTCAGGCGCAGGCGACCAGTTTCCGCATCGCGTTCACCGGTAGTTGTCAGCACAGGAGTCTTGGCCGTGTTCTTCTGAGCGCACAATGCATGGGCAGCTTTTGTAAATTTAGCGTCATTCAGCGCATTGCTGTGACTTTCCTTCACACGAGCCATCTTGTCATAGCTTATGGCATACAGCTCATCGTCCGTGATAGGAGTAACCTTGGTTTGGAACTTATCGAGCTTCACGGCAATATCCTTATCATCCAATGCCTGAAGTGGAATGGGGTAAGTCGTGTTATTCACCAACACGTCAGGGTCAACACCTACATCTACGAGATGAATCACGTCATTATTGGCTATTGAGCTCTGGTCTGGCACACCGTCCAGCCATGACCCTTCAAGTCCGCTGCGCAAAGCCTTAACTAACTCGCCGGTCCATATTTCAGTAAATACTCCAGCACGCAACACGCCTTGGGGCATAGTCCCGGCAAGCACGGCCACCACATTCATGCCCAAGGCACCGGTCATGGGTGACAGTCCTACGGTCTGGGCCAATGTCGCACCTGCTATCGCATTAAAAAGCAGGGCTGCAAACATCATCAAAATTTTGTTCATCTTTTCTATTTTAAGGGTTCTACTTAAATCTCACAATCAATACCGTACTCGGCCTTGTACAGACGCTTGTATTCCTTCGGATTCTCCGAGCGCAAGGCCGCAATCCGGTCAGCCGGCACCTCGCTCAGCTTCGTGAAGTTCTGATCTCCCGCAGGAGCACCGCCCTGATGTCCCAATACGGAAGACAGCTTCACAGCAGGGTGCATCGCCTTCAGCGTCTTCTCCAGCTCCTCCGAGCCAATCTTCTTGCCAAGCTCCACGAACTGGTCCTTGTCCTTCTCCTCAAGTCGCTTCTCGGCGATGGCTTGGGTAACGAGACTGGTGATGTTCACCAGAGTAAGGCTCTCTTTCTCTTTCAGCAGAGATACGTTCTGTTCATACAGCTGATTCAGCTCCGTGAGCTTTGCTGAAATCTCCGCATCCGTAGCCGTTTCCGGCAGCCCCAATTTCAGGGCAATGGTTTTGTTTTCCATTTTCACCGGTTACCTCATTGTTCTCCACCTTCAAGTCTTTCACATAACCTACCACGTTGCCGCGTTCGTGCATATAGAGAAGTACAGGGTTACGGTTGTATTGAGCCACGTCCATACCATGCGTCAACACCCTGAACCCATAGCTGTTCAGGCTGTCATTTGATATTCTTACACGTTTTCCCATTTCGTTTCATATTCAATTTTGACTGCAATATTAAGCGATAAATCGCTGACTGCCAAAAAAGTATGAAACCACTACACGCTTCTATGAAGCGGCTGCATCTTTTTTTTGCAACCTCAATAAAATACAGCAATTTTGCATGGTAAAGCAACAAACTGATTTATGACAAGAGCAGAAACGGAAAAGAAAAAATCACTGGCACGCTCTCTCTACCTTGCAGGAATGGAGCAGAACGAGATAGCGGAGAAGGTGGATGTCTCCAGAGTAACAATTTCAAAATGGAGTAATACAGAAGGTTGGAAAGAGGCGCGGGCAGCAAAGAACGTAACACGGCAGGAACTGGTCAATAAACTATTACTCGCAATTGACAAGTTGATAACAGAAGTGAACGAGTCGGAAGACCCGTCGCTATTAGCCGGACTGGGGGATAAGCTCGCCAAGTTGTCCTCCGTCATTGAGAAACTTGACAAGAAGGCTAATGTCGTGGATGCGATTGAGGTCTTTATGGCATTCTCCAAGTGGCTGGAGTACCGCGCAACCATCGACCCTTCTGTAACGCCGGAACTCATCAAAACCATCAACAAGTTTCAGGATATGTATCTCACCGAACAGATGGGGATAAAGTAGAAGGCGTATGGCAACAGCAGCAGAAAAGAAACAAGCATTTGATCAATGGAAAGAACATTGCAAGCGCATTCAGTCCATTACTGATACCGCTGTTCTTGCCAATGAGACACCTGAGCAGAAGGACAAACGCAAGAAAAGGCTGTTGGCCAACTATGCCGCTTTTTGTGAGTATTATTTCCCGCATTTCCTCACCCTGCGCGACAAGACAACGGGAGAGGTGGTTCGCACCGTACACAACGCACCGTTCCACAACCAAGCTGCGCGCAAGGTCATGGAAACTCCTAACCTTAAGGCGGTGTTCATGTGGCCGCGCGGACACGCCAAGTCAACGCACTTTGACATTTTCATGCCGCTGTGGTTGATGCTGCGTCCCAAGCGGCTCATCAATTTCATGGTCGTGGTGGGCAAATCGCAGGACAGCGCAAACCGGTTGCTTGGAGATATTCAGGCAGAACTGGAATATAATCAGCGCATCATCGCTGACTTCGGGCAGCAGAAGAACCTCGGACTATGGACTGCAGGCGAGTTCAAGACCTCCTCTGGTGTGAAGTTTCTTGCCGTTGGCCGTGGACAGTCGCCACGCGGGCTGCGTGAGCGCGAGGCACGGCCGGACTATATCGTCATTGACGACCTTGATGATGACGAGCTTTGTCGCAACGAGAAGCGCGTGCACGACCTCACCGACTGGGTGAAAGAGGCTCTCTTCGGCGCACTCGACGTGGGACGGGGACGTTTCCTCATGGTGGGAAACCTCATCTCAAAGACCTCTGTACTGGCCAATATAGCAGCCACGCGTGGCGTATTCGTCTCAAAGGTTCAGGCCGTCGATAAGAACGGGGAGCCGGTATGGAAGGAGAAGTGGACCAAGGAAGACGCACAGGAGTATCGCGACTTCGTGGGCTATCGGGCGTGGGAGAAGGAAATGATGCACAACCCCATCGTGGACGGCACCATCTTCCGTGCCAACTGGATAAGGTATAAGCCTATGCCGGCACTACGGAAGTATGATATGCTCGTGTGTTATACCGACCCGTCTTTCAAATCGACCACAGCCAACGACTACAAGGCTTCACGGCTGTGGGGCAAGATAGGGAATGAGCTGCACCTCATCGACTGCTATGTACGGCAGGACACGGTTGGGGGTATGGTACGGTGGCTCTATGACCTCTACGAGCGGACGAGGGACAAAGTGGCCATACTCTTCTTTATGGAGGCAAACTTCATGCAGGACGTCATTCTTGACGAGTTCGCCGTGGAAGGCAACCTCCGCGGATACCAGCTGCCGATTATGCCCGACAAACGGAAGAAGCCGGAGAAGATACAGCGCATCGAGGCTGTCAGCCCGCTGTGGGAACGCGGCTTTGTCTTCTATAATGAGAAGCTCAAGGATTCGCCGGACATGCAGGTAGGCATAGAGCAGACACTGGCACTCGAACGTGGCAGCCGTGTACACGACGATGCGCCTGACGCAGATGAGGGGGCGATATGGATACTGCAGCGCAACGCAAGGCAGGAGAGTTTTCAACCGGTGTTCGGCAAAAGACCGACCGCCAAAAATTCATGGTAGTATGATAAAACTGATAAAAGACATCATTTTCGCTTGGAAATACAAGCGTGCAGTCCGGGAAGCCAAGAAGCTGTCGGCTTTGTTCGGAATGAAGTATTATGTGCTCAATATGGGTGGCAGGCTCAAGGTAGTACCCAAGCAGAATATACGCCACCTCGTGCGTACCCATCGTTTTCGTAAGGGCATCAAGATATCTGACATCGAGAAACGCGCATTATATGTAACAGTGTAAGAGGAGGTACAAAATGTTTATCACAGACGAGGATTACAGGGTAGTTATTGGTGAGGCAGCACTGAAGACCGTATCGCAGACCTCTGCCAAGAACCGTGCCAATGCGGAGAGTGAAGCACAGGAGGAAATTTCAAGCTACCTACGGCCGGTTTACGACTGCAAAGCGGTATTCGATGCAGAAGGTGACGAACGCAACAAGCTCATTGTGATGTACACTTGCGACATAGCCCTCTATCACATGGTATCGTCTATGCCACAAAAGATGGGCAGCGAGATACGGAAGGAGCGCTATGAACGTGCTGTGAAATGGCTGGAGGGAGTGCAGGCTGGAAAAATTATCCCGGACTTACCTGTTGCCGTGGATACAACTGGGGAGCCCTCCGGAATAGGTGTTGTTTTTCATTCACAGAAACCATTAAGACATAACTGGTAATGGATATAAAAAGATTTTTCAGCGGTTTAACAGGACGTTCTGACATGAACGTTCTCCATACGCCCTATGGCAGCTTTAACCTTGCCAAGGAGGATAATCGCAAACGCGTGAAACATATTGTCATGTCACTGCAGCAGACCACCGACGCACTTACTCGTAAGGACATCGCAGACTGGCGCAGGGCATGGCAGATGGCCATCAATGTGGCGTCTCCGAACCGGCAAAGGTTATATGACATTTATCGCGATGCTGATGCGGACGGTCATCTGTCGGGATGCGTGCGTCAGCGCGAGGGATTTGTCATGGCCAAATCGTTCAAACTCGTGGACAATTCAGGAAATGAGAGTGATGAGGCACTACACTACTTTGACCAGTCGTGGTTCAAGCAGCTCTGTCGCCACTCGCTTGATTCCGTATATTGGGGTCACTCACTCATTGAACTGGGAGACATAGTGCAGGATGGCGATGGATGCGCCTGCTACAGTGGCGTTCGGCTCATACCGCGCAAACATGTCATTTCTGAATATGGACGTGTCGTCAGCGATCTTGGGCAAAGCTGGGATACAGGAATAGATTACCGCAGGCCGCCGTTCTCCGACTGGCTCATAGAGGCGGGACAACCGGACAATCTTGGGTTGTTCTTAAAAGCTGCTCAGCATACTATCCCAAAGAAAAACATGCTTGCCTTTTGGGATACTTTCGGAGAAATATTTGGAATGCCGATGCGTGTAGCCAAAACAGCATCACGTGATAATAAGGAAATAGACCGACTTAACCGCATGCTCATCGAAGCGGGAGCATCACAGACAGCCGTCATGCCGCTTGACACCGAACTGGAGTTCATCGAATCTACACGTGGCGACGCCTACAATGTCTATGATCAGCGTGTGGACCGTGCAAACTCTGAACTATCAAAACTTATCATCGGACAGACGATGACAATAGAGGACGGTAGCAGTCTCTCACAGAGCCAGACACACCTGCAGGTATTCCAGAACCTTGTGGAGGACGATGCGGACATGTTGCGCGATATTGTTAACAACCAGCTCATTCCGCGAATGATTGCCCATGGCTTTCCGCTCAAGGGCTACCGCTTCGACTGGGACGATTCTATTGATTACACGCCAGAGCAGCAGGTGGCATACGAAACGATGGTTGCCGACCGCTATGATGTGGACTCGGCGTATTTTGCAGAGAAATACTCCATGCCTGTGGGTGAGCGTCGGAACAACATGCCCATAATGGAGCCACAGAGTGATCCTGACGACACAAAAGGGAAGGCTGATGATAATAAAAAACAGCAAAAGAACGTATACCCTTTTTTCGATTGAGCCCCACTGACTACGTGGGGCTGCATAGCCGCTATGAGGCAATCCTCCAGTCTGCCCACCACACACTGACACTCGACAAGGAGACCGATGATAAAGTTCAAGCTAAACTTACCAAGGTTTTCAAAGATATGATGACGGCTCTCTTCAAACAGAAGGGGGCAACGCTCGACATCAATATTCTTGCCTCTGACGAGGCGCAGGAGTTTATCGAAAGCCACGCTTCTGTTCTGGATTCTTCTTTCAGACAGGTAAAGATGTCTGAGGGTATGCGCAGAAGGCTTGAACGCTCCAACTACATCTTCTCCGGGCTGAAGACATTTCATGAACTGAATGAGGCATTCCCGTCGCTCATCGATGAGAACGGCAATCGGAAGCCGTTTGAACGCTTTTTGAATGACGTTAAAACAATAGACACCACATACAACCGAAACTATCTCCGGGCCGAGTATAACTACGTCCAGTCATCTGCCGAGATGGCTGCCAAATGGGAGCAGTACGCAGAGGACGGCGACCGCTACAACCTGCAGTACCGGACTGCCGGCGACAGCAAGGTGCGCCCGGAACACGCAGCCCTCAATGGCATTACGCTACCGTTGTCAGACCCGTTCTGGGAGTCCTATTATCCGCCAAACGGCTGGGGATGTCGCTGTACGGTCGTGCAGGTACGCAAATCGAAGTATCCGGCCACACCGCAGGGCGAAGCGATGGCTCGTGGAGAGGAAGCCCTGCAGGGCGACACAAAGGGAATATTCCGATTCAATCCTGGCAAGCAGCAGAAAAGCGTACCAGACTATAACCAATACACCATCAGACGGTGTAACGACTGCGACTTAGCAAAAGGCAGGACAAAACTCGCCTTTATCCCTGAGAACGAACTGTGCGCTGCCTGCAAGCTCATTAGAATGTGCGAGAACCAGAGGTTTGAAACGAAAAGGCAATATCCCAATGGGGGCAGGGTACAGGTACATCAGTTGGTCAATCCCGCCGACAGCGACTATGTTAAACTCATACAGGTTGCCGAATTCTTTGCCAAGCAGGGACAACAGGCGAGGCTTACTCCTAAGATGTCCCGACCGTCGAAGTTCGTCTATCAGAATATCTACCATTCGCTCATGGGAACAAAGTACGAGGGCAAATGCCCTGACCTACTCATCAATGGCAAGTGGTACGAACACGAGGGATTTACCTCCGACAATCCAAAGCGGGCATTCCGAAATATGCTGAATGATGGATTGAAACAATCGGATAGACTAATTATTGATAAGCCTGATTTGACCGAAGCGTACATGAAACGTGTCATTTATCAGAGAATAAAGGACGGACAGCGTATCACAGAAGTGTGGTTGAAGGAGGGAGAGAAATTGAAAGTATTGTGCAAAAAGTTAGAGGAATGATTGCTCATTCCTCCTTCTGGCGAGGAATCGGTAGTCATTAACTACGGAATCCTCTTTGCAAAGATAAAGAATGTATCTCAAATATCAAAATTTACAGGGCTTCTTTTATTCAAATAAACAAAAAAACAGCACTATGGCAGAACTGATTGATGTGAAGATGATGTCAAAGCCGAAAGGCAGCACCACCTCTAAGGGTGGTGGAGGGAAAAACTACTCCTACGTCACCACGAGCCAACAGGCCGATACCGCACGATATGCCAAGACTGCAGGAAAAGCGGAAAAGGCTGACCTTGCCGAAAGGGCCATCTATTCCGACCAGTCGGGTATGTCCGACCGCGCTACCTATGCTGATACAGCGGGAAGAGCCGAGACACTGACAGAATTCAGTGAAGTTTGGGACAAGTTCCTACGCAAGGACCAAGAGGATACGGCCAAGGAGCTTATAACTTTTCTCAAGGGGCTGCGTAGTAAGCACTATAAAGACAACGACGGCAACGAACACAACCTGCTTGGATCCGGCTTTGAACTGGTGATGCAGGAGAATGGCAAGAGCCGCCTGGAGGTGGATGAGCTTCTTGTGCGCATGGCTGCTTATTTCTTTAAACTCGACATTCGCGAGTTTTCTTATCTTGGCGGAGACTATATTTTCAGCGGTGCGGGTTCAACCATCATGGAGGTTATGGACGTGGGTGACAGTTGGAAATGCTACTTGATGAGCAACGACGGCACGACGGCAACCGAAAATCATTGGGAAGTAAACGATCAGGCACGCTGCAAAACCTTTGACGTGAAGGATGGAGTGACCATGAAGTCGAAGAGCAAAAACTATTGGAGGCTCGTCACAGCCACGGGGGAGGAACCAATCTCAGGAAAGCTCAATGCTGACGGATCTATAGACAGCACGCGGTATGCCTATGTGACACTGAGCAAGCATGATTGCTCCGGCGACAGCATGCCGGAACGCGGTGACAAGATTGTGCAGATGGGTCATCGAACTGACGCAAGCAGGCAGGGGTTGGTGTATATCCGCACGCAAGGCGTACCCGCAATACTCATTTACACAGGCATCGGCGCAAGCTATCCTTACTATAGCCTTGACCACGTTACGCTGCAGCTGTCGCCCGAAGGCAACATCATTCGGGGTAAATTGTATTCCACGGCCAACGGCGATGACGGGGAAAGCATTGATGACATGATAGACGACCTGCGGAAGAGATTGGATACAGTGTCTGCGCAAGCCGACCAGAAAATGGACATCTGGATGTATGGACACGCCCCGCTGCCCACAAAGGAAAACCAGTCGGAGAGTAACCTTCCGGCCAGCGACTGGACAACAACACAACAGATGGCCTTGCATGTGCAGGATATATTCTACGACACGTCGCGGCAGGCAGCGAGCAGGGGCGGAAGGACATGGCGTTGGGTAGAGGCTAACGGTGTGTATTATTGGGAGGAGGTAACCGACCAGGACACTATTGCCGCCCTGGAGAAGATTGCCGACGTGGCAAGCGACGGCGTGCTGAGTTCTGGGACAGAGAAAACAAGGGTGCTGGCCGACTGGCTTCGAGCCGTGAGCGAGTACAGGCAACAAAGCAGTGCCATCGGAACATATCTTCAGGCCGATTACGGCAGTAATCTCAACTCTACTTGGAATACCTACATTTTGGCGTTAAAGTCATTGGGAACCCTGCTCAACAACGGTGTGACATACGACATGAATACGCTTGGAACTCCCTCCTGGCTGCAAGATCTCACAGTCGATACAACCATTGATAGCCCTGACGGCTACAGGAAAGCATGGAACGACTATTATGAGGCGCAGGCAAAATTGATACAAGCTGTTGCAAACGCCGACAAGACACGCATGGACAATCTCGGAGAGGACAGCAAGCTCACGCCAAGTGAGAAGCTCACCTTGCTCAGGGAGTGGGAGAACATCCTTGCCGAACGTTCCAGTCTTCAGACGCAGGCAGACAACGCAAGGGTAAGCCGTGCCGCATACGACAGCGCATTTGATAATATAGCCGTCATGCTTTGCAAGGGAAGCACTTGGGGAGGCGGGACACCGACGCTGGTCGACAGCGAGCATATAGGTCTGACATCTGACATCAACTTTGCCCAATGGAGTAAAGCGTGGGCCACATTTTACATGGAGCGGACAGCCCTTCTGACGGCCATATCGGCCTCAAAAGTTAGCGTATTTGTCTACAATGAGCCCATACCGCCATATAAAGTGGGCGACCTGTGGATAAGAACTGACGGACAGAACGTGATGACCTGCGTGCAAGGAAGGCGTGCTGGAGAGAATTTCAGTGCTGCAGACTGGAAAGATCTGGGGGAACTCACCACCATTGTCGACCCACGCCTGCAACTGGCTGCCCTGGCCGAGAAACTGTGGAAACTGGAGAAAGCGCTTATTCTGACCAGTAGCACCGTGCATGTGTACTTCGGCACTGCGCCATCGGCAGCCGTGGAGGGTGACGTGAAATATGTCGCTGGTAAGTGCTCGCTTTATCAGGCGGGAAAATGGAACGCCACCGGCAACACTGAATTCACGACCATGCTTTCCGGACTTGCCACGGTGTTGGGAACCGATACTGTCAAACTCTGTTATGTCGGACGGAACGGCGCATTGCCCTCAAACCCAAAGAAGTGGGATATGACGCTGCGCAACGTAACTTTTTATGACTCTTTCAAGAAACAGACCGTGGAGGGCAACATCGAGGTACTGATGTGGAACGGTGATGCATGGGAACTGCTGCGCGAGGGAACTACAGCCGTATTAGAAAACCTCGGGAACCAATTACGTGCAATAGTGTTTGGTGGAGCTGGTACCGACTCTGTAGATGCGAGCGGGTTGATTACACGCTCTGACATAGCAAGGCTGTTCTCCGAACACGTGGATTATGACCCGAAAACAGGAACTGTCAAAAATAAGACCACAAGCGGTTTTGTAACGACGAGTACGGCTGCGTCACTATTTTCAGAATATATCAATGAAAATGGAGACAAAATAGCCTCAGCTTTTGTCAAAACCTTCATCACAAAGACCGAAGATGGTTACATGGAGAGTGGCATAAAGATAAAGGGGGACCAAATTAATCTTGAAGGAGCAATTACGGCAAATGGCAATTTCAAGATAGACACATACGGTAACATGACCGCTTCGAATGCCAATATAAGCGGAACGGTAACGGCTACAAAAGGGAGAGTCGGTGGATTCCGTATTGACGGCAATAGTCTAACAAACAGAGATGATAACTGGAAGTTCACCAACGATGCAAGCGTCATATTCAGGAATGACACACATGATTGCTTTGCGGGCATCGGAGGCAATGTTCTACCAGCCTCAAGTGGCGTCAGGGCTGTTGCCCGTTTTGAGAATCATGATACAGATGACTGGTGGGGAATCGGGAGAAATTACGCGATGGTGGTGTCAGCTCGGGGCGGAAATCAAAATATAGCTATTGATATCGGAGGAGGAAGCATAACCCGCCTGGCTTATTGCACTCAAATAATTGGCTTCAAGCAATACACTCAAAGTGTCGCACCTACAGATCCGCTATTAGAGGATATCAAACCCTCGACTGTTGCCCTCTATGTAACTACTCAGCACTTCTGGAGAGACAAAGCAATGGAAAATGGAAAAGTGGTGGAATATCAAACAAGGACTTATGATGTCTACTGCTCTATGCCGGATATGTTTGAATATGATGACGGGCATACCATCAAAATCAAACGCGGAAAGAATAATGGGAACTGTGTTTACCTTATTCCCGGGAAGAGTCACTATTCCACAACAGAGCTTGTGAATGGTGAGTACCAAAATGTTAGTCATGAGGGGAAAACCTGTTTCCTGGTAGATACAGGGACGTATATTACCGACTGGTTGCCTATTCGATCCGAAATGGACGCTATGGAGCTGGTCTTTTTCCGCGACATTGTTGTAACAATCAAGAATGAAAAGTATCATGGTGTATGGGTAGAGTTCAAGCACCCACGTGAATGGTAATATAACTTTGGCAGACGTGGTGTACTTTACTTCTGTACGCATGAAAAAAGCCCTGGCGGTAGATTGTCCGTCAGGGCTTCTCGGTTTCGATACAGGGCGTTTATTCTGTCATCAAGTATCTCACCTCGTAGCTGTCTATACTCTCCAATATATCCTCGTGGTTGTGATTGGTGTCTATTGCGACGAGTGTCATACCATTAAAATGCTCACCGTTCAGTCCTTCGAGGGATGTTTGGATTTTATTGCAAAGGTCCCAAGCTGCGTCCTGACCGCCCTCAATCCAGTCTGTAACGATGTGCAGGCGCACCAGCCCTTTGCCACGATGTCCTCTGCCTTGGACCGGCGAACAGTTAATCGTAGCTATCTCCACGAACACGGCAGGGCGCTCCCAGTTATCCTCCTGCTCGATGAACTCCACGTTATGGTTCCACAGGTCAACATGCGCTACTTCTGGCACCTCTGTTGTCAGTTTCTCCTTGATGGCGTTGTATAATTCCTTTCTCATTTCTGCTTGATGTCTAAATTGTTGAAATACTCGGTCAGATTTTCCTCTATGATTTCGGTTACTGTTTTCTCCACTTCAGGTGCCGTGCCGAGGAACTGACGCTTGGGAATCTTGATACTGCTGCCGACCTTCATCAGGGCAAGCAGTTTCCAGAACTCTGCCTCCGTACCCAGCTGCACCGTGCGTTTGTCCTGTCTTCGTTCCCCGTTCTTCTTCCTGCCGAACGATCCGGTCGCCTCGTAATACCTGTGCCAGAAATAAGCCTTCATCTTTCTCGTTACCTTAATTTCGCCGCCCTCGTTGTGAATGGCTGCTGCAGGGTGAGAGGAGTAGAAGGTTATGCTGCTGTCCGTACTCCGGCTCTGCACGCTGCGACGCAGACTACCCGTGTCAATTAAAAGGGAACCACCGGGGCGCATCGGGCTTTTCCGTCTTTTCCACTTCTGTGAGAAAAAGCCCTGCCGCTCGAAATTCCTATCGAACTCGTCCGTAAGATCGACCCGGATGTCTTTCAGAATCCGAGTAATGACGCTCTGTAAATCATTTTCCATTGTCGTTGTCAAAATCAAAGAGCAATAGCTGACGGGTATCGTCAGCTATCTTATTCTTACTTTCCGCGCTCGCGTTGAGTATATTATAAAAGGTACGTTCAGTAATGGCATACACAGGATATATGTATCGTCGCCATATCTCACGGTTGGAAATTCCGCTTCTGGCATGTTGATCGTATATCCTGTTTATCTCCTCTACACGTTTCTGATAACTTACTCCGCGTCGCTTCTGCATATACTAAATGTTCTTTGGCCTGTACGGTCTGATGTCATATTCCGTTACTGAACTCACCGTCACCCAGCCACTGCCCTCACACTGGGGACATGGCTCTGTCAACAGCGTGCCGTCATGGCCAAGGTGCCGCCATACGCCGGTGCCCACGCACTTGCGGCAAAACGATATCCGGGGAGGTTTCCTCACTTCGCGCTTCATGCCGTTTCCTCTTTCTTGGGTTCCACATAGAAAGTTTCGTCCTGCACTACCTGTATGCCACACTCGGTCATAGCCTTGCGTATAGGCACTTCCACAAACGACTGGGAATCCGATACCTCCATGGCCACATTCCCGTCACGGTCTGCAAGCATTTTGTCTTTCGCTATCTCTTCCGTCTGGCGGATATAGTCCGGCAGAAAACGCTTCACCAGTTGCAGCGCACTCGCCCAAGTAAAGCCTTTCAATGTCTTCAGCTTTGGTGTGCCTGTACGGAAGCCTATCACGCCATGAGCCATGTCAAGGCTCTTCTTCTTGGAGAATAGCTCGGCTTGATTCTCCGTGGCAAATGCCTGCAGGGTGTCGAATGCCTTGTCGCGCTCCTCCGAGAGGGTGGCTATCCTATCGGCATACTTCTCGCGGTACTTGGCGCACTGCAACTCAATATCTGCATTGATTTTCTGCAACTGTGCATCGCTCTTGGCATAGGTTGCAAACGCTT
>QWCB01000198.1_pt1 | contig 65092 bp, 47 predicted proteins | sample 1972511 | NCBI WGS metagenome assembly QWCB01 (sample SAMN09866719, study PRJNA288562) | Human gut metagenome isolate term5_stool, whole genome shotgun sequencing... | isolation source: gut | host: Homo sapiens | place: USA: California | reverse complement strand
GCAATGCTCCGTTTTTTAAGCCTCTTTTAACCCCTTTCCCGCATCGAAAGTGAGTGGATACAACCATTCCGAGTGGGTGGGAATGCTCCGTTTTCGCCACATAACAGGGCATCATACCTTCTCATATTCGTTTTTCGCCTGGGGTCTCTAATCAAAGCCCCAAGTACTTGCATGCCTGGTCCTGTGGATTTCGGCGCTTGAAAGCCTATAGAACGAGTGCAGATGGTAAAAAAGTGGTGCTCCTGAACACTAGAGATATTAAAAGACTATGTGCGTCACAGGGGACGCTAATAAAAAACGACTTCCCCTAAAGTATAATATATTTATCAGTATTAGGGTATTGTATTTTATGACCACATGCTAGTGGATGTGATAGCAGTAATAATCTAAAAGAGTTTAGAGCCCAATAGACATCATTACATAGTTTATTTTGTTTTATAAGATATTCATGGGAATATTCATTTGACTGAATCTTATGAGCAGGTGTTTGCCGCAGTTTTCTCACATCATGAAGAGGTTTGTGGATATAGGTAATACCATTTTTGTATACTTTTTCCATCCACTCTTTTAAGCAAGCAAGAGTACCTTTTTTCTTTCCGTTACTTTCATATGTTTCAATCAAACCATTGAAGAAGTCATCATCAATGTTACTAATGACTACTTTTTCAATCAATAATAAAAAGTCATTGTAGGAATTTAGAGATGGGAATGGTAACATATCAAATCCTTCAAGATCATTCTTATCATACACAGTCCGAAAGAACTTATGTCCTAAAGCAATCTCTGTAAGTTCATTAATATTATGCATTTCTTCTAATATGGAACGATAAACCGTATTAGGAAATGACCAGCTAACTCTAAATAAATTATTCTGGAACTGTTGCAAAATTTTACAATCATCATTATTCATAAGATGTCCATACCATAACACTTGATGCATTGATGATAAACGACTTAAATATCTAGGAAAAGAAACTATAGTAAAGTTACTGCCGCAACGTCCTATTCCAAATGTATTAAGATTGATATTTTGCCTTTTGTCAATATCTTCTGCACTTTTTATTTCACCTTGATAATCATTGAATTTGAAACGCATTTTAGGATTGAATGCATAATGCATTAGAATGTCATATTGAAAATGGCAAGATCTGAATTGAGGTTGTCCTAATGCCATCATTTTAGCAAATGGCATGAGGGTGAATTTCTCAATATTTCTGTTTGAACTTAGATAAGCAGGAGATGGATATAAGCATACAGGTTCTATACCTTTAAAGTATGATAAAAATAGTATCTGTTCTGCCTTTGGAACGAAGCCAAAACGATTGATATGTGGATTCTCATCATGTGATTGAGCGATTAAGCATACCTTATCCTCATCAATTAATTCAGTAAGCAGCGAACATAACTCTTCCAATGAGAAACCGTTAAGGTTACTCATTGGAATGCCATTATAATCTGAGGATTCTACAAAGAATCTATAAATGGTATCAAGAAGATTGTTTTTCTTATCATTGATATTAGTCATAAGCTTAATTCAATATCAGTTTTTGCAACAACATCTGTCCAGCAGCGTAGAAAGGTACATCTGTCTTACCCAGTACGGAAGCTGGGATAGAAGCCAGTTCGGTTAGATTGTCCATGGGGACAGCCACAGTCTTCGCACCATTGTCTGACAACAGCGATACCCGGTCGCTGAAATTGATGGCACGTTCTACGGCTCCACCGATAGAGATATTGCCAATCACAGCGGCAGCAGGTTTCAGGTTCTTGCCATAGATAGCCGATATGATTGACACAAATACTGCCGCACCGATACCTCGCTCCGTGCAGGCACCCAGTAGAGTGGAAACCTGTATCGTGACATCATACTTTATCAACGAGTGGCCCGGACTCAACAGCGTCTTCTCATTGGCGCGGATATAGTTATAGATGTTCTTGATATCCTCCTTCAGGTCAGCTGAATTGGTACCGGTTACCGTCATCTTGCCATTTCCAGGCAACACTACCGCCTCAATTTTCAGCAACGATACATTCTCGCCGTTGCTGACTGCTGTGTAGCAGTTGCCAGGAGGAAGCGGATTGTCCTCAATGAGATTAGTGCCCCGCTCTTCGGGTACAGATACAAAGAACTCTTCTTGTGTCTCCTTGTCAATATAAGAGAAGTTGGTATCCCAAAATTCCATACCCCCGATGCGCTTCAACTGTTCCTTCACACGGCGACGCATCTCGATGGCCCATACCAAGTACGTGCGTACATTCTCCTTGGTGTATTTTCCATCTGGATGGAGTAACTTGATCAAACCTGATACCGTTTTCCTCACAGGCTTGGTGTCGCGCTGGCGCATCTGTGAGCCCAGCACGAAGTATTCATCGATGGCGTTGGTATAGTTAGCCTTGCGTTGTGCATGGAGCAACTCGCTAAAGAAGTCGGTACTGAAGCCAAAATGATTGGTGAAGTTGCAGGGAGCAAACTTCATGATTTCCCAGCCGGGCAGGAAGAATCCGATACGATCCAAGAAAGCCGTATCGTTGCAAATCTTATCACTAAATGGACTGAAGAGATGCGAAGTCTGCAACACCGTCTCCACTGGCTGATTAATATTTCCATTGAGGATGATAGAAGCGTTGGCCGATTTTTCGCCACTCTTGCCTGCACGTGAGAATGAACCAGACTCCATATAGTCCTTCATCAAAGGTACAACTTCCCTGTCTTTGAAGAGTTCATCCGTGGATTCGTCGAAGCAGACAGCATCCCATTTACCCATGGCACCTATCTGGCCGTTGGCGTTGTTCACAAAGAGCGAAGCCGCCGTACCTTGACCACCCGATACCAACATGGAGTAAGGTGAAAGTTCCTTGAACACGAAGGATTTACCCGAACTTCTCGGGCCCAGTTCCGCCATATTGAAGTTGGCTTCCACTAAGGGGATAAAACGAGAGAGCAGTAGCATCTTCATGCGCTCGGTCATGCCTTCCGATTCCGGCTCATAGCCCCCGCTACGCAGCATCAAGTTCAGCCACTCCGCATCGGTAAACTGGCTACGACTCTCGCACACCTTGCGGTCATCAAAGTTGGACAACTGAATCGGTCTGATCTTCGATACACAGAAAGGATAAATCTTGTTACCTATCACATAGGTAGAGTCATACTCCACATCAATCACAGCCCAAATGCCGCCCATCATCATCTTCTCGTGCTGACCTACCAACTCATCCGAGATATTCGCCTCCCGTATATTGGTATTCGATAGTTCCGCCCAATACTTATCCTTCGCAGCATCCAGGCGAACAGAAATCTTATCGATGATTTTATACGTCCCTTGCTCACGAATTTTGGCTTGCACCAGATTGGCTTCATCGGGATTGACGTAATGCTCGCGCAGCACGCGTTTCACATTTTCGATGCCCTCGGCGATCTTCTGTTCATCATCCGTACTACACGAGTTGGCCAGTAAGTACTCCAAGACGAATACAGGTACATTGGCTCCACCTTTTACAGAACGAACAATATCTTTACGCACTACATACCCCTTGAAAAGGTCGAGCAGCTTATAATCGAAGTCTATCATATTTTCTCTTCTTATTCTTAATCTTCAGTTTAAAACAAATCGTCAATATCACGAGCCTGTGAAGCTTCTACGTTGCAATAATCCAATTGCTCAGTCGTTTCAAAATCGACTACTACCAGTTTGCAGCCGCCTCCCTGAATCTCTAGTTCCTTGGATAAGACCGTATTAGCTGGCACCGTTTCTATCAGCGAACTCAGTAGTTTTCCTTGACTGTTGAACAGCTGTAATTTAATCTTTCTTGAACCTGTGAACAGACTCATTGAGTCTCCTTCAGCCTTGATTTTTACGGTAAAATAATGGCCCGTCACACTTTGTAAATCACTTTTATTGATGATAGAGACTTTGGCCCCTTCAGCGGTTGTTTCCTTGGTGAAGCAGTAAGCTGGAATGATACACTCCTGTGGTGTGAATCCTCCATGTGCATAGCCGTAGGTACCCGGACTGACAAAAGGTTTGTCTGTCTTTGCAAAATAGAGATAGGTAAAGCCTAAACAATCACCATTCATTTCAATCAAGGAGGCATCCGTAATGCGGTCGTTACTCAATAGGTAACGTTCGTCCACCTTCAAGTTGGGCACGGAGGGTACGGGTATCTTATCCGCATCATCCAGGATGCCGGTGATGACAAAACCATGATCCGTAGTCAGATATACCTTACGGTATCCCATCGCCAATAGTGCTTTAATTTTTTCAATCAACACGTTAGGATAGGCGCTAATATCTTTGAGTCCGGCCATCTGCTTCTTCTCACCCACTTGGTCTATGTCGCCAAAAGTCAAGACCAACTTATTGGCTGTGACACTATCGTTCAGACTATCCAGTTGCATGACTTCTACACTCGGGACGAGGGATTTGAGATGGGCAAAACGGGTCTGAGCAGACCCTTCTACATCCTTACATCCATACAAAGCGCTCATACCACACTCAGTCACCGAAGGGAGTACGGCGAATAACGTGTCGCGCTTCACCTCTTCTTTAAATGCCGCAGCTACCACCTCGGCTATTTCCAAGCGCAAGCCATCACCCACCACCACAGCTACTTTTCCTGGTTGTTGTAAGGCATTGACTGCCCATCCCTTCTGAGTGGGTTGGTAGTCAGCTCTCAGTCCATACCACTTGTCTTGCAGCACTTTGGCTTGCTGTTCATAGTAATACTGGATGGGGCGTAAGGTTTTAGGACTATTCAGCCAAGCCACGTAAAGCGCTCGCATGGCGCGGTCTATCGGACAGAACTCTTGTTGATAATAGCTGGCAAAATCCGTGAGTGTTTGCACCTTGTACAAGTTGCCGGCATTGTATTCCATCAAATCGACCAACGCCTTCAACCAAGTCGCTTTAAACGTTGTGGCATACGGACTGTTGATACGCAGGCTGATGGCGTGCAGAATGGCCGATGTATCCGCTCCATTGAGCAAGGCCTGACTGAGCATTTCTGTGACCTTACGGTCGAGTTGGACGAAAGGATGATCAGGGTGCACTTTCAGCGAATTGACATCTGATGGGATTTCATATTCCTCCACATAAGCTGATAGTGCCGCATGAGCCGAAGTCTTATCGGTCAATGTGTAGTAAAGCTGAAGCTGGTCAGCACTAATGTTATTATGTACCAAGCCGTCGAAAATAGCATGCATGATTTCGCGAGCCATCATATCGGCCGTCTGTTGCGTACGTTGTTTGCCAATCAGTTGATAGACCTCGTCCGTAAAAACTTCGGCTACTGCATCGTCCATACCCTTGAGGGTCTGAGCGGGCGCACAGATAAACGGCACGATATAGTCTTGTAAGTCAAAGGACTGTATGATACCTGTAGCTACTCCTTTCCACCAGTTTAAGTCTTTACCTATACTCAGGCGTGCTGCCATCACAAGGCTATCACCGTCGATACTTGTATTCACTCCGCAAGCTGCAAACAGCTTTGTCTTGATATATCCCACGATGTCGGTGAGGTCTATCAGTCCGCCTGTTTCAGCATATTCCAGCAAATACTTGATGGCACTTCTTGGCATCGAAGTGTAGAACACTACCTTCTCATCCCGATGGTCTTTCTCCGTCAGGTAACGTGCCTCCAGCTCTTCAAGTTCGTTATGAACCATCATGATTATAATATCTGGTTGAAGGGCGTTCAGCAAGAATGCCCCACTACCATTGGCATCGCATACCACCGCCCGTTTTCCATGGGTCAGAAGAGCTTCTATGTTTTGTTTAAACCATTGTGCTATCATAAACTAAAAATCCTTTCAGTCAATACTTTATTCCCTTACGCTCGTAATTTCGCTCGTAAACGCTCGTATTTTTCATGCTTTTACGAGCGACTTTATTGATTATTACCAGTCGGCATTGAGGTATTTCTTCATTTGTCCGGCATTGAGCACCTCGTAGCTGAGCAGCTTGCGCTTTTGCAAGGGGGCGATGTTCTTGCCCACACCGTCGTCCAGCTTGGGGTCGTAGCCCGAGGCGAGCAGGTCATCCACCTTGTCGCAGAAGGCTTTCAGCTCACGCAGTTGCAGGCGCACCTCCTCGGCTTCCATCTTGGCGTTGGCGTCATCCTTGGCTTCGAGCACAGCAAGGCGGTCGCGCAGGGCACTATCGCGATTACCGGCATAGACGCTCTTGAGACGGTAGAGGTTGTCGCGGCTCCACTGATAGATGCTCACATACAGCTCTAAGGCGTGATGCTCTCCGCTGCTGATGTGCCAGATGAAGGGAGTCTTGGGCAGATACATGAAGAGGTTCAGATGGTCGCTGAGTTGCTGGAAGAAGCGGCTGAGCAGATACTTGTCGAGCGGCATGCCGAGCAGACTGAAGAGTGCGTTGACATGGGCGGGCTGGTAGCCGCGACCAATCAGTTCGGCCTCGATGCGCATGGCCATCTGTTCCTCACCGGTACTGTCGATGATGGGCACAATGCCGTCGTCGTCCTTGGCCAACACGCTGCGGATGGCTTCGGTCACCAGTTCGAAGGCCAACGATTGGGTACGCTGTGCGGGGAGCACGGCTTGCTGCTGATACTGATACCACACTTCGATAGGGTTCATCTTATGACGGATGCAGAACTCTTCCCAGTCGTTGTGGCTCTGATAGAGGATGTCGAAGTCGTCGATGCGGTCTTGGGTCTCTTCGATAGGGAGCTGCTGGATATAGTCTATCACTTCTGCGCTGGCCTTGAACTCCTCGTCTGTGCAGTTGTTCAGTCGTTGTAGGTAGCTTTCTTTGGCTGCGGCACTGACCGACATCGAGCCTACGGGCAGTCCTTCTTTCTCGATCACCATCTTTCGGTCGTGTTCGCTTAGCTCATAGATATCGAACACGGTTTCGTTGATAATGGCTTCGTTCACGAGGACTTGGGTCAAGAGGGCATTCTCGTAGTTGAAGTAGGCAAGAAGGGCGTCCTTAGGGGGCAAGCCGGGGGCGATGGGGCTTTGGGTGTAGAGAGGCTCGACAATCGAATACTCACACAGTTTTTTTACAATTTCTACACATTGTATAGACAAGGATTCGACCATTTTATTGTGTAAATTCATATAAGGAATCCGATCTATATCTCCTGATTGAAAAGAAACAGTTGGATTAAGAGAATCCATAACATATGTACAAATTGTAGAATTCATATAAGCTAATAGCTCATAATAGTTAGCAGTAGCTTCTTTTTTAAATATAGACTTTCCCGCTCGCTCGAAAATACAATTCTTTGGTTGATACCTTACAGATAATGATTTACTACTAGCGCCCGTAAAAGCCAAACCTTCTTCAAAATAATAGTTTTCATAACCATATCTTATGGATGAGCATTTTTTCTTTAGTTTTTTCAATTTTTCGCCATTATTACCCCATTCAAAAACAAGCCATAGATTACCGTACCATTTTTTATAGCCACCACCCTTGTTAATAAATGCCCACTTATATGTTTGTCTATTATTGTCGCATAAAATATCGGACTTATTTACTTCCCAAAAGTATCTGTAAAACTGCTCATTATTTCCTCCAGATGATATTCCATTACAAATATCATAAGCGTCCGAAATAGTAATCCCACTAAACTTCTCTCTAAACTCATCCGAAATCCAGTAAATGAAAGGGTATGACTCAATTTCCTTCAGCTTGGACTGAGGGAGATGGTAAACACGGTCATTGTCAACGCCAGCGCATAAGTCAGCATAAGCTTGCATAAATGATGCTTGCTTGCACTTCTCTTGCTGACCATTTGTGATATTGAAATAAATGCCCTTCTCGTTTTTATTGATAGAGCCTTTGTCCAACGTATAGAAAGTGGCATCAAGCAAAATGCCGGGACCGAACAAATTCACTCTATCTAAGCCGTAATCCACCATGACATTGATATGTGTTTGTTCAATCATAAACTTACGCACATCCTCAAATGTTTTGATAAACATAAAGGTATGCGGATGAATCATCCCTACTTTCCCTTCATCCCCCGTCAGCTCACAGCAACGCTTAATAAACGCCGCATAGAGATTCGAGTTAAACTTCAGCGGCTTCTTGTAGTTATTCTCGATAAACTCCTTCAGTTCCGCACCAAAGTCTGCACTATCGGTATAGGGCGGGTTGGCCACCGCCACATCGAATTGTGTGGTGAGAATTTCCAAGAACGTCAGCGCATCGGTCACCTTCGAGAGCGAATAAGGGTTGCTGCTGATGTTAGCCAGTTGATTGCGCAGACGCTCAATGGCAATGCGCTTGAAGCTAAACATTTCCTGTTTCCATTGGTGGGCAAACATATCGTTGGCATCCACTGGGAGCAAGCGGTCGAAAGTCTCTTCCACCCGAATCAACGAGCCAAACTTATAGGCATTCTGCAAGTCTTTCCATACCATGCGGAGCGTAGCCATCTCATGCTCTTCCCACTTGTCGCCCATCAGTAAAGCCATCTCTATCTCATCGAAGTTGGGCAACGTAAAGGCTGTGGATACCACATTGAGGTGTTCGGGGAAGTGCATGCGGCGACCGCCCAACTGCCACGCCTTGATATAGAGCGACAACTGGGTGAGCTGGGCAGCCCGTTCGTCGAGGTCCACCCCATAGAGGTTGTTTTCCAAGATAAGTTTGGGAATGTCGCGACGCGAATAGTCCGCCCCGAAGTTCTCCACCTGATCCTGATAGAGGTCGTAGAACACCCCGCAAGCATAGAGCAGGAAGTTGCCGCTACCGCATGCCGGGTCGATCAAGCGCATCTCCTCTATCTTCTTGGCCGTCACGCCCGCCACGGGGAAGGGCGAAGGCTCGGGTGCATTGGCCACCAGATACTTCTCGCGCAAAGGCGACGAAGGATACATCTCCAGGTATTGCTTCACCAGGGTGTTGTCGACCAGGAACTTCACCACCCACTTCGGGGTATAGACCTGGCTTTGTAGCGAAACTTTATCGTACTCCGTTTTGTCGCCCGAATCTTTGTGCGCCTGCTTCTCTACCGCATTGAAATTCTCGTAGAGCCAGCCCAAGATGTCGTCACCCTTCCAGATGTCCGCCCCGCAGTCGGCATCCAGCTCTACTGCGTTGAAAGCCTCGATGATTTGAAACAGTTCATCGGCCGTAGGCAGTTGTGCATAGGGATAGTCGGCCCGATAGATAGGCAGCTTTTGGCCCAGTTCCTCAAACTTGTCGCTCAAGAAATGCTTCAAGCCTTCACGCTCAGCATTGCGCTCCTCGGGATGCTCCTCGAGCCACGCATTATGCGCAAACGAGCGGCCCGCATGTTCCGTGCGGCGGCGGATAATCTCGGGGAAAAGTTCCTTGTCCTCCATCACCTTGATGGCGGCAATGCGGTTGAAGAGCGTGAACACACACTCATTGATTGTTTCCATGCGAGCCTTCGCATAGTCTTCATCAGCGGCCAGGTGATTGGCCATAATATCGTTGAGCCGACGGCGTGCCTCTTGGCGATCGTCCGGCAGATTATCTATCGGTTGCTCACCGGCCGCTTTCAGTCCCAAGCGGTCGAAACGGTTTTCAAATGCCTGCTGAATGAGGCTGCGGATGGCAAGTACATGTTGTATCAGTTTCATAAATATCTATTACTATTATATCAGGTGAGACATGCTGAATTAGTTATCAAAATCGAGTGAATCGGTTGCACCGAAGCCGTTGAGCAAGGTGAGCTGCTGTTTCAGCCATTGGCGGTATTCGCCTACCGACAGATGGCCCGAAGGCATCTGCTGCTTCATGCTGCGCACTTTAGGTTTCGGCTGTGGTGCAGGCGTAGGCCCCGGTTGCGGAGTGGGTTGTGGCACGGGCTGTGGAGTAGGATCAGTCGTCACAATCTCCGTCTCCATCACCGTCAGTTGAGTCTCATACACACTCACTTGGTTGATGGCATAGACCATGTCGCGAAGCATCAGACCGCTCTTGGCACATTTCGTGCTGAAACCATTGAGCACTACTTGAGGCACTTGGTTCTTCTGGCACACTTTCAGCAAACCGTCAATTTGGTTAAGTAAGGGCTTATTCCAAGCAGCCGGATAATAGTTGATACGGGCTTGCAGCTCCTCCAGTTTACCACTCAAGTCAGCGTAACTCGTGCTCATCTCTTCGGCATAGTGCTTCATCAGCGAGAAATAATGATCTTTCACCTGCTGAGTGATTTGCGCCATCTGGTTGGCATTGGCCACGATATTGATGGCATACATCTGGTTGAACTTCTCTTTCAGCGGAGTAAACAGACTCTTGTCGCAAGCCGACTTGTCTAATTCATCTTCCACCTCGGCTATGAAGTCAGCCTTTTCACGAAGCGCAGGCAAGTCCTCGTTGATAAATTTCAAATCCTTGGACGCATGTTCCACCGCTTTGATATACTCCTCCTGACGGTCCTCATCGAGAAATTGCTTGGCTGTGGCGAAATAGTTGGTATCGGTCACGGCATGGCTATATTCGGCAAACACATTGCGGGCCGCTACTGACATTTGGAATTTCTTCTCCAATTCGTCATCGCCCATGATGGTCTTAAAGATGCGACCGCTGATTTCACGAGAGAGGGTGCGGATGGCATCCACCAGCTCATAGTCGTTCATCTTGTAGTTCACCTGCTCACCGGTCCACTTCTGGTAGTGACAGTCGTCTTTCAATACCTCTACGATTTCTTGTTTTTCCTTGTAGGTCAAGCTCTTAGCTACCGCTTTAAACGAAGCCTTGGCAAACTGCTTGGAATTACTGAAAGCCACATGCGAATCTTCCTCGCTGGCGGCATGATACTCCGTACCTCCATGCTTCACGATGATCTTGTTGGCACGGAATAGTGCGGCCAAGGTAGTGACAAGCGTACCATAATGATAGCCTGTAGGCGGTCCGGAGAGTGTCTTCTCCAAATCGGCTCCCACCACATAACCTTTCAATGCGGTCATGATTTCAGTCACCACACTGAGCTGTTCGCCCACGAAATGGCCCTGCGAATCAAAGAATTTGAAATCATCGCCCGAGAACAAGCCCATCAATTGCAGCTCCGAACATTTCAGCACTTTCGTAGCCAATGAGTCGGATAGCTGTGCCGAGAGTCGGCGGGTATAGATGTTGTTATACATCTGACGCTGAATTTTGTCGATGACCGACTTGAAGTTATCATCGCACAGCAGGGCGGTATTGTAGCAATACACAAGGGTAGCCTGATTGTAAGCCTGTGCAATCAAAGCATTCACCTGGGCCTGCTTTTCGGGGATGGCACTTACGATACGGGCTTGCACCTCCTTTTCCTCATTCGTGGCATAAGACTTGGTTTTCAGGTCATTCATCTGAGCAAGCTGCTCGATGAGTTTGTAGATTTCGTTGGCATTGCTCGTGTCGGGAATCAGACTCATGCGGTTTTTATTAGCCTGTGTATCTTCCTTTACTTGCTCAATATAGGCATTGCGGTCGCCCTGAGCGGCAAATATCTCGTGGAAGACGATGTTCAAGTCGCTATTCTGCAGCGCGGAAAGCGGTTCGTCATTATTCGTCTTCACAGCAAAATCCACATTGATAGCGTCCACCATACAGCCGGCAGCATGACGCGTAATGGGGAGGTTCTTCAAGGTCTTCACAGCCTCCGCTTTCACACGATAGCCCGGGATGGTAAAGCTATTAAGGTCGCCTATGATGCGCTGCTCAATCTCGCTCGTGATGCGATACTGATTAGCCGTCAATATCAAAATATTCGCCTCCTTTAACTGATCGAGCGCCTTGCTCACTTCTGCCTTCACGCTGTAGTAATCATCGGGCGAACTGACATAGGATTTGGCAATGTTATCGGCATTGGTACTGATTACCTCTGCTTGCGTCAAAAAGTGGATTGTCTGCAAGAGATCACGACCTTTTACATACTTATATTCGGGTTCCTTAATCAGCCCGGCGGCCTGCTCGTATCGGTTGTTGAGCGAGTCGGAGACATTATCCTCGGCTTGGCGACACAGTTGGGCGGCATTCACATGAATCGTCACATCCTCCTCTTTCACCGCCTCTTTCTTTAGAATATCGAAGGCAGAAAGGAGCATTCCGCGTGTTCCCGTTTGAGTCTTTACGGTGGTCTGCGTACCGAAAAGGAAGTATTGCAACATCTTGAACTGATGTTCGAAGAAGGGATAATAGTCGGCATAAGTCTGTGCCGAAGTCGTCTTCTTCAAGTTGGTGGCATTGATATTGGTGAGATCACCTATCATACCGCTATTCTTTTCGAAGTACGCCTTTAGTTGCTCTTCGCCTGCATCGTTCTTTGCCAACAAGCGGTGGCGGATGATGGTCTCCACTTCCTCAGCCTTGATGTCGATATGATTTTTGAAACGGTCGCGTATTTTGGTCAGCTTATTCTTATCCACATTGGCCGAATTGATCACATCATCCAATCGCTGTTGGGCAATGGCAATAGTCCATATGCGTTGTCCGCTATCCGCCAAGGATTCGGCCATCCCTTCCAGGTCGAGTAGATTGATTCGGTGTTGGGTGATGGCTTCACTTACTTCATCCACCATGAAGACGATATGTACATCATCTTTCAACTCCAGATAACGTTGGAGGTCGGCACGCAGTTTGTTGGCATCGTAGGTTTGCATACGTTGCTCAAACAGTTTTTTAGTTTCCTCGTAATTGTCGTCCTCAAACCCAATGGCTTTCAACCCGGCTTTCAACGCCGATACGACCTTTATCGCCGACTTTCGTGCTTCCGCCCAGGGCTTGCCAGTAGCTTCTTCTACATGTTGAAGGAAGTCGGCATATTGTCCGTTGATATAAAGGTCATACTCCCAAAATCCAATGATATTATCGGAGAAGCCCAACGAGCGGAGGAAGGCAGCCATCATCATGTAGCTGATGCTGTGATCGCCGTTCTCTTTAGCTGAGTCGAACAACACTACATGGTTGGGAGTCCGTCCCAATGACTCAATAGAGTTTTCGAGCAAGTCGGCATCCTTCAGTCCCTGGAGTTTAGGAACAAAACGTTCTCGCATGGGAGTACCTACGATGGGACGGTTGTCAAGCAATAGACCTACCATCTTGGCAAAATACGATTTACCCGAGCCATAGAAACCGCTCAGCCAGAGACCGGACTGCTTGGTGCCGCTCCGATAAATGTCGCAAAAGTCAGAGAGGTGCTTGGCCAGACTCTCTGTGAGGATAAAGCCCCCCAACTCCTCTAAAATATTCTCCTCGCTCTGCGAGTTGAGGTCGATGACGCTTTTTATGTCGTCTTCCAACTGAATGGAAAGTATATCTTTAATCTTAGCCATAACTACTACTTATTTGTTTATTTGACCACCACACAACGGTATTGCGAAGCTACCTGATGGTTGAGAAACAGTATTTTGTCTTGGTCGATGGTCGCCGGATAGAATACCACCAAAGGAATGGACGAATGCATCACCACTTCTTGCTCCATGATGTGGATATTTGAAAAGCCCATGCCATAAATCACCCCTGTATGAATCAATACCGGCATTTTACCTTCGGCAAAGCAATCGGTGATGGCATTCATGATACTTCGATGAAAAGTCTCTTCAAAATTGGAACTGGCAAAGAGTTCTGTACCAAATTCCTGAAATGCTTCCTTGAACTCCTCGATACCGATGCCATCGATGAATTCCACATACAGCTGACGCAAGTCGATGAAGGTGCATCCTGACAGCTCCTTTTTTGCTTCAGCAATATATAGTTCTTCGTCAATGGGCGGATAGACAAAGAGTATGCTTCGCCCTCCATTGGCATCGACAGACAGTTTAGCCAGATCAGAATGGATGGCTAATCGCAAATCGTTCATTAGACGATTATGCTCTACTGTATAGTTACTCTTGTTCATAGGCTCTTCAGATCGATAGTCACGTCATTGCCCATTTGGGTAATATCCCAATAAGGTATGAACTCTATCTTTTTTAATCGGTTAATCAAAGTTGCTTCCTCTAAGAAGGCAAACTGAATGAATGGATTGTGTAAGGTTCTGTCTGCCGGATACGCTTGCTGACACCAGCGGATGAAATAGACGAATAGCGTATCGCTGATGACCGGGTACTGAATCTCTTTGCGTAGATTACCATGAGCCAAGCCAAATTTCTTCATGGCCGTGAGGTATTTAGAACCGATAATCTTGAGTGTTGCTTCCGACCAATTGAACTCTTCTCCATTTTCCTCTTTGAGATGGCGGACATAGCTGTAGATATCGTCTGTACTCAGGCTACTTTTGCCCAGATATACTGCTTTCATAAATACTTCTGCAGTAATCTCAAAGAAGAGTTGATTGCCATAAAGCATTTGCCAGTAGACCATAAGCAGCTTATCGCTTTCTGTAAAAGCATCATCAGTTAAGGCTTTATAGAAAGACTCTTTGTGCTGTTTACTCTGAAACTGGAGCACTGCATCGTTAATAGCTTTAATGAAGCGATTCAGTGATTTAGCCGTACGGAACTGGAAAGACTTGTACTCAGACTGCACACCCGTGTACTCCTCTATGATGTACTCTATCATAGAAGCATAGTCAGGAATGCTCCCCATCACGTTTATACTCGAATTGTATTTACTCATGCGTTCAAGTCTTCTTTAATGATTTCAATGGCTTTCTCTGTAATTGCTGCTGGTTTGCCTTCGGCTAATTGTTGCATCTTATCTGCTAACTGTAAAGCATGTAACTCTTCTACATCTATTTGATAGAAGTTCGCAAGGATGTCCAACTGTTCAGGTTTCAGCGTTCGTTCTCCTCGTTCTATGCGACTATAGAGCGGTGGCTCCACACCAATTAAAGCAGCGACATCTTTCGCAGGAATACGTCGAAGCACCCGCAACCGATATACTTTTTCAGCCAATCTGCTTATCTTGTTTGCCATAATTCTGATGTTATTGCTACAAAGATATAAATTAATTGCCAAAAGAAGGAAACTATTTGCGAAAAAACATGTTTTTAAGGTCGAAAATAAGCCATTGCATTAAATGACACCATTCTTGATTAGCCCGTACTTTTCTCGAAATTCAAAAAATCGCATAGACGTTCCTATGCGATTTAACTCATTATATTTTAGGGGAAGTCGTTTTTTTATTAGCGTCCCTGTGACGCACATAGTCTTTTAATATCTCTAGTGCTCAGGAGCACCACTTTTTTACCATCTGCACTCGTTCTAGAGGCTTTCAAGCGCCGAAATCCACAGGATCAGGCATGCAAGTACTTGGGGCTTTGATTAGAGGTCCCAGGCGAAAAACGAATATGAGAAGGTATACTTCCTGTATTCTATATACACCAAAAGGCTGCAACTTGTGTTGCAGCCTTCTGATGATATTATCTCAAGTAGATCTGATTACTTCTTGAAGAAGTCCTGAACAGCCTCGTTGGGCACCATCTTCTCATCGAACATGTATGCACCCGTCTTGGGGCTCTTGACCATTTTGATCACTTTCGTATAAGCGCGACCATCCGTAGATCCTTCATGGAGGGTAGCGACCGCTTTCTTTGCCATAGTTTATGTTCCTATTTATTGGATTACTTAATCTCCTTGTGAACGGTCATCTTCTTGAGGATCGGATTGTACTTCTTCAACTCAAGACGACCCGGAGTGTTCTTACGGTTCTTGGTAGTGACGTAACGGCTTGTACCGGGCAGGCCACTATTCTTCATTTCGGTGCACTCAAGAATCACCTGGACTCTGTTGCCTTTTGCTTTCTTTGCCATTGTCTTATCGTTCTCCTTCGCTTATCTTTAGTTGTTAGCATCCTCGTTGCCTTCGGCAATCACTCTGATGTCCTTCCAGTTGAGATATCCTTTGGCAACGGCCTGCTTCAATGCGGCATCAAGTCCGACCTTGTTAATCATACGGAGGCCGGCAGCTGAGATTTTGAGGCTAATCCAGCAATTCTCTTCTACATAGTAGAACTTCTTGCTGAAAAGGTTTACGTCGAAGCTGCGCTTAGTGCGGTGCTTCGAGTGAGACACATTGTTGCCCAGCTGTGCCTTCTTTCCCGTGATTTGACAAATCTTAGACATTGCTATCTTTAATTTTCTAATTCGTTAATTGATACCTATTCCAAACAGGGTGCAAAGTTAATGAAAATTCCTTGATGCACAAAACTTTCTTGTCCCAAAAGTGTGGAATTAAGTTTTTTTTATTAGTTACCAGCGACTTTCGATGCTTTCGGGTAGGTCTTGGGGGAGTTTTTCCTCCAAGAAATGGTGCATGAGGCGCATGGCTTTGTTGGTGGCAATGGCGATGTTGATATCCCTCCCGAAGTCGTCGGAGAGCTTCTGGGTGCGTATCTCTTCACGATTGCCGTAGGCGAGCCATATCGTCCCGACGGGTGTGCCCTTGGTTCCGCCTCCAGGGCCTGCTATTCCTGTCGAGGCGATGGCGAAATCGACATTCAGCAGGTCCATTGCTCCCTGCACCATCTGTCGGGCTACTTCCTCACAGACGGCAGTTTTCTCCTCCAGCAGTTGGTGGTCCACCTTGAGCAGTCTTTCTTTGATCTCGTTGGTGTAGCTCACCACGCTTCCCTTGAAGTAGTTGGAGGCGCCAGGGGTGGCGATGATGGCCTCGCTTATCAAGCCGCCCGTGCAGCTTTCTGCCGTGCCCAGCGAGAGGCCAGAGGCGTATAACATGTCGCCGATCTGGCGAGAAATAATCTTGGTTTCAAACTCCATGGTCCTTGGTGCTAAGTGTTTTACTTGAACGTTACCTTGCTGTATGCGGGCAGGTCTATTGAGGCAAAGTCGTGATCATGGTACTTGAACGTACCCACACAGGCTATCATGGCCGCATTGTCCGTCGTGTAGCTGAACTTGGGGATGTAGACGGTCCATCCGTATCGCTTGGCATAGTCGTGGAAGGCGTTGCGCAGGCCGGTGTTGGCTGACACGCCACCCGCTACGGCTACATGCTTGATGCCCGTCTCCTTGACGGCCAGGCGCAGTTTCTTCATCAGAATATCGACTACCGTAAACTCCAGGCTGGCTGCCAGGTCCTCCTTGTGATGCTCCACAAAGTCGGCATCCTCGGCCACCCACTTGCGCAGGTTGTAGAGGAAGGACGTCTTCAGTCCCGAGAAGGAGTAGTCGAGTCCTGGAATGTGGGGCTCTGAAAACTGGTAGGCTTTCGGGTTGCCCTGTCTTGCCAGTTTGTCGATGATCGGGCCGCCTGGATAGCCCAGTCCCATCACTTTCGAGCATTTGTCGATGGCCTCGCCTGCAGCATCGTCGATCGTCTGTCCCAGCACCTCCATGTCGTTGTAGGCGTTGACCTTCACGATCTGGGAGTTGCCGCCACTTACGAGTAGGCAGACGAAGGGGAAGGGGGGCATGTTGGTGTCCTCTTCGTTCTCTTTGATGAAGTGGGCCATCACATGTCCTTGCAGGTGGTTGACATCTATCAGCGGTATGCCCAGGGCACGGGCGAATCCTTTGGCGAAGCTCACGCCAACCAATAGCGAGCCCATCAGTCCGGGTCCTCGCGTAAAGGCCACGGCGGAAAGCTGCTCCTTGGTGATGCCTGCCCGCTTGATGGCCTGATCGACCACGGGCACTACGTTTTGCTGATGAGCCCTTGAGGCCAACTCGGGCACGACGCCTCCGTAGGCCTTGTGCACCTCCTGAGAAGCCGTGACGTTGCTCAGAATCACGCCATTGCGCAAGACGGCAGCCGACGTGTCGTCACAACTGCTCTCTATACCTAATATATATATGTCGCTCATGTGAATCTTCTTGTCCTCTGTCATTTTATTCGAAGGGAATCCCTCATGTTGTTCAGAGAAATTCTTTCCATGTTATTCAAAGAGAATCTTTCCACATTATTCGGAGAGAATCTCCACGCCATTCTCGGTCATGAGGAAGGTGTGCTCCCATTGTGCCGATGGCTTTTCATCGCCCGTGATAACCTCCCATCCATAGGGGTCGTCGGCGTCTATGAAGACCTTCCATGTTCCCATATTGATCATCGGCTCGATGGTAAATACCATTCCTGGTACCAAGAGCATGCCTGTGCCACGATGGCCGTAGTGGAGTATCTCGGGCTCCTCGTGCATCTTCAGTCCTACACCATGGCCGCAGAGGTCGCGTACTACGCCATAGCCATGCTTTTCGGCATGCTTCTGGATGGCGTGGCCGATGTCTCCGGCAAAGCCATAGGGTTTGGCTGCTGCTGCGCCTATCTCCAGGCACTCTTTGGTCACGCGGACCAGCTGCTCCTTTTCGGGTGTGGTCTCGCCGCCGATGATGAACATGCGTGAGGCGTCGCCATAGTAGCCGTTGTATCCCAGCGTGATATCTACGTTGACGATGTCGCCTGGCTCCAAAACGTCCTGTTCCTTGGGAATGCCATGCGCCACCACCTCGTTGATGCTGGTGCACAGGCTTCCGGGGAATCCTTCGTAGCCAAGCGTGGCGGAGATGGCGTTGTGAGCTTTGCAGTACTCCACGCAGACGTTGTCGATGTCTTTGGTGGAGATGCCCGGGCGGATCATTTCCGCCACGGCGTCGAGGCAGCCACTATTGATCTTGCCTGCCACACGAATGCCCTCAATCTGCTCGGGGGTCTTGACCAGTTCACGTGTAGGCACCAGTTTGCCCTTGCGCTCCCACTCCATGATCTTCAAGTCCATCTCCGTCGGCTGCTGTCCGGCGAGGCAATGCCATCTCTTTTTCTTCTTAAAATTTATCATTTTATGTATCTCCTTTTCGTTGTATGTAGTCCCTTGTGCCCTTGTCGGCCTAATATCGCTTCACGGCACGGTCCATCTCGCGTCGGTCCTCCTTCTCTTTGAGGGTCTGACGCTTGTCGTACATCTTCTTACCGCGTGCGAGGGCGATGTCCATCTTGGCGCGTCCGTGCTCGTCGATAAAGACCAGTAGGGGAACGATCGTGTAGCCTGGCGTCTTGATCTCTGCCTCCAGTCGTTTGATCTCCCTGCGGTTTAGCAGCAGTTTGCGGGTTCTCCGGGCCTCGTGGTTGGCGTAGGAACCGTAGAAGTAGGGCGATATGTTCATGCCCTCCACCCACATTTCTCCACGGGTAATATAGCAGAAAGAGTCGGTGAGCGAAGCCTTGCCCGCTCGTATCGACTTGATTTCCGTGCCCGTGAGCACGATGCCCGCCGTATAGGTATCAACGAAGAAATATTCGAACGAAGCCTTCTTGTTGCGAATTTGCACGGGGCTTTTTTTTCTTCTTTCTTGCTCTTCCTTGTTCATTCTTTGTCGTTTGATAGTGATGTTGGCCTTCTTGTAAGGCCGAATGGACGAAGCTTTCATCTTGAAGCCGTCCCGTGGTCTTGCCGAAGAAGTTGGTTATGGTGTCACGATCTTGGCAAAGTCGTCGATATGATCGTCGATGTAGGCTGCTATCTGTGCCGTCCACTTCTCCTCGTTGACCACAAAGTCGTCGTCGAAGTCGTCAAACTCTGGCATCTGTTCGTAGATGGCCATGAAGTCGTCGTCGCTCATCTCGTGCTCCAGTTGCTCATGATACTGAGTGTACCACTTCTTGCATCGCTGCAGATGGGAGTAGAGGTCTTGCAGTCCCCATTCGCGCATCATGCGGGCAAAGGGGTTTTTGAAGATAAATGCGCCCAGCCCGTTGTAGATAAGCTGCACATAGCCGCCGTCCGACACCTCTTCGTGGAGATAGCTCCAGCCCAGAAGCGTGATTTGGTCAGCATTGAGCCGTGCCATGTTCTCGTTGGTCAGTTGGCCGCCGATGGCTTTTTGGATGCCATCGATAAACACCTTGACAAACTCGTCCATCCCTTCTTCGGCTGCTTGGCGCAGGGCTGCGTCGCTTACCGTGACTGTTATCATTGTATCTTTCTCCATCTTTCAGCTTTCTTTCTTTCCGATTGCAAAGTTACATTATTTCCATGAATTACCCAACCCTTACGAAAGAAAAACCCGACTGCGTACTTCTTTGTGTTCCTCAGGCTGGTATTTTCCCCTATAGAAGTCCTAAGGCTATGTACTACGCGGTCCCTAAGGATTGATGGGGAAATGATACAAAAAGAAGCCATCCCTCGCAATAAGGAATGGCTTCTTAGACTTGTAATCACTTCGATAGGCGCAGCATTTGCCCTGAGGGCAAAAGGGCGCTGCTATCCATCAAGCATGTCGGGAGATTAGATCTCGGCGAAGTACTTGATGGTGCGAACCATCTGAGAAGTGTAAGAGTTCTCGTTGTCGTACCAAGAGACAACCTGCACGTGGTAGGTGTCATCGTCAACCTTGGCGACCATCGTCTGCGTAGCGTCGAAGAGCGAGCCGTACTTCATGCCGATGATGTCGGAAGATACAATCTGCTCCTCGGTGTAGCCGAAGGACTCCGTGGTGGCGGCCTTCATAGCAGCGTTGACACCCTCAACGGTGATGTCCTTGCCCTTGACAACAGCGACGAGGATCGTCGTAGATCCCGTCGGCGTCGGAACGCGCTGTGCAGAACCGATGAGCTTGCCGTTGAGCTCAGGGATGACGAGGCCGATAGCCTTGGCAGCACCCGTAGAGTTGGGGACGATGTTCTGAGCACCGGCACGTGAACGACGGAGGTCGCCCTTGCGCTGCGGACCATCAAGGATCATCTGGTCGCCCGTGTAAGCGTGGATGGTGGACATGATACCAGACTGGATCGGGGCGTAAGCGTGGAGCGCTGCAGCCATCGGAGCGAGGCAGTTGGTTGTGCAGGAAGCGGCTGAGATCACCTTGTCCTCGGCGGTCAGCGTCTTGTGGTTAACGTTGTAAACAATCGTGGGGAGGTCCTTGCCGGCAGGAGCGGAGATGACCACCTTCTTAGCACCAGCAGCGAGGTGGGCAGAAGCCTTCTCCTTAGAGGTGTAGAAGCCTGTGCACTCAAGAACGACGTCGATTCCGAGCTCGCCCCAAGGCAGCTCAGCAGCGTTCGGCTTAGCATAGATCGTGATCTCCTTGCCATCAACGATGATGGAGTTCTCGGTTGCCTCAACGGTGTGCTTGTTCTCGCCGAACTTGCCAGCGAAACCACCCTGAGCCGTGTCATACTTGAGAAGGTGAGCGAGCATCTTAGGAGAAGTAAGGTCGTTGATTGCTACAACCTCATAACCCTCAGCCTCAAACATCTGACGGAAAGCCAAACGGCCAATACGACCGAATCCGTTAATTGCTACTTTTACCATTTTTGAATGTAATTATAAATGTTGATAAATACCTATTTACTATTTGAAGTATATTTTCCTATCTGTTTGCGCCGCAAAGTTACATTTTTTTTTTAACTTTGCACTCGGAACGAGTATTAAAAATACTAAAAACACGGATAGCTGATGATTTTGCTATCCGCGTATGAACTAATAATGGTTTTAAAGTGAATAAAAATCAAAGCAAGGGAAAATGAGTGCGTTTTTGAAAGAGTTTAAACAGTTTGCCATGCGTGGCAATGTGATGGACATGGCGGTAGGTGTCATCATTGGTGGTGCTTTCGGCAAGATTGTCTCGTCTCTCGTGAACGACGTCTTCATGCCTGTCATCGGAGTCATCACGGGTGGAGTCGATTTCTCCAACCTGAGCTTCAAGGTCGAAGATGCAGAGGTGAAGTATGGTATGTTCCTGCAGAATGTCATCGACTTCTTGATCGTCGCCTTCTGTATCTTTGTGATGATCAAAGCCATCAACAAACTGGCCAAGCATAAGGAGGAAACTCCCGCGCCGGCTGCCCCTGCTGAGCCTACGCCTACGGAAAAGTTGCTTGCCGAGATTCGTGACGAGTTGCGCAAGGAGAGCAAATGAATGATCGCCGCTGCTTCTTGATGAATATCTGTGAAAGTGTGATATTGCAAGCTCAATATCGCCCTTTATACCTATTTATATATAAGGAAGCATAGTGTCTCTGTTTTTGAGACGATTTGGTGGGTGGGTTGGCAGGTGTCAATCATACCCTCGGTAGAATAGACAGATTGAAGCATGAAAGTAGCTTGGTCGAGTTGTTTTTTCCTCTTGCGATACCAAAACATTTCTTAGTTTAAATATGGTCTAAATAAAAAGGATGACGAATAGCTAACTTTGATTACGGTTAACGTCTCTGTGCGTCAGATAGTTATAGCGTTTTTCCCGTTTCTTTACGCCAATTTGTTACAAACGCGTTAAACCCTTCGAAGCCTTTGATAATCAAGACCTTTGAAACGACCAAAAATCTCTTTTATAAGGCTTTTTTATTTGTAGCCTAAGTGTCGGTAACTACGCATTTTACGTTTTCCTTTCTTCGTGGCGGCTTTTATGCCGACTTTACGGTTCGGATTTTTTTTTGTAATTTTGCATCCGCAACTTGGGCTTTAAGCCCGTCTTGGCAGTTAAATAGACCAGTATAGATTAATGACAGTAAACTCAAATGCTCTATGGGACAGCTCCTTGCGACTGATAAAGGAGAACGTCGAAGAGCAACAGTATAACACATGGTTCAAGCCCCTCGTCTTTGAGTCGTATAATGCCGACACGAAGACGTTGCTTCTGCAGGTACCCAGCGCATTCTTCTATGAGTACCTGGAGGAGAACTATGTCAGTTTGCTGTCCTCGGTCCTTACCCGTTGTTTTGGTCATGGCATCAAGTTGACCTACCGTGTCGTTACCGACAAGGCCCATCATCTGACGCAGGACCTGCAGGGGGAGCCCTCCAACAAGGTGGACACGCGTCGTCCGACCGACCGCGCCAACCAAAGTCCTACGCCGATGGATGCTGCTCCGCAGGATCTCGATCCGCAGCTGGATCCGCACAAGACCTTCAATAACTATCTGGAGGGCGATAGCAACAAGCTACCGCGCTCCATCGGACTCGCCATAGCCGAGCATCCGAACACGACACAGTTTAACCCGATGTTCATCTATGGACCGTCGGGCTGCGGAAAGACCCACCTCGTCAATGCCATCGGTATGCGAGCCAAGCAGCTCTATCCGCAGAAGCGTGTGCTCTATATCTCTGCGCGCCTCTTTCAGGTGCAGTACACCAACTCGGTGAGGAACAATACGACCAACGATTTCATCAACTTCTATCAGACCATCGACATCTTGATCGTGGATGATATCCAGGAGTGGATGACGGCTATCAAGACGCAGGATACGTTCTTCCATATCTTCAACCACCTCTTCCGCAACGGAAAGCGCATTATCCTTGCCTCCGACCGACCGCCCGTGGACCTCAAAGGCATGAACGAGCGACTGCTCACGCGTTTTGCCTGTGGACTCATTGCCGAGCTCGAGAAGCCCAATGTGGAACTGTGTGTAGATATCCTGCACAACAAAATTCGTCGCGATGGTCTCACTATCCCCGAAGACGTTATCCGCTATATAGCCCAGACGGCCAATGGAAGCGTCCGCGACTTGCAGGGCGTCATCAACTCGCTATTGGCCTATTCGGTCGTCTATAATTGCGACATCGACATGCGGTTGGCCGAACGAGTCATCAAGCGTGCCGTGAAGGTTGACAACGAGCCGCTCACGGTAGATGAGATCTTAGAGCGTGTGTGCGAACACTTTAGTGTAACTACTACGGCTGTCAACTCCCGTTCGCGTAAGCGCGACATCGTGACGGCCCGTCAGGTGAGCATGTATCTGTCGCAAAAATACACGAAGATGCCAGCATCTCGTATTGGCAAACTCATCGGCAATCGCGACCATAGCACGGTCATCCACAGTTGCACACAAGTGGAGAAGCGATTGAAGACCGACAAGATGTTTAGTGCCGAGCTTGGTACGATTGAGAATGCCTTCAAGTTGAAATAAGCCTTTCGGAGTAAACAATGGTTTGATACTTTCCCCTTTATAAGGGGGAAATGGTCGTAAGTTACGATATGAATACCGCCAAGACGCAAGTGCTGTCTTGGCGGTATTGTTTTAGTCCTCCTTGGCGTGTGGTTGCCTCTTCGCCTCATAGGTGCGATAGACAATATAGTCGCCGTTACCGTCGATGGAGAAAGCGTTTCCCAGAGCGTTGTTGACCGTCCCCTGCCACCATTGGGCAAAGGGGTAGATGGGCCATTGCAGCCCTTGGCTTGTCAGGGCGGAGCAATTGAGGTTGAAGATGCTGACCTGTTGGTTCGGAATACTCTCAAACTCGCATGCGCCATGACAATAGACAAACCATCCGAAGTCGGTAGGCAGCACCCCCTCGACGCCAAACTCCTGGCGATAGAAGGTGGGGAGCGAGATGTTGCCCAGCATGTGGTCCTCCCGTTTGCCCGTACATCCGATGTAGCAGATCCTCGGATGCTTCGTGCCTGGGCTTCGGTAGTGTTCGAGGAAGAAGCGGGTGGCCTTCGTCAGGTCGTTGTAGTCCTGCTCTGCGACGTAGTGGATGATGTCCTTGTATCGGTCCTTAAACTGCTGGGGTAGCGAGTCGCCGTCGCCGACAATGGCATCGGGTAGCATGTTCCATTTCGTGATGAGTTGCGCCCCCGCATTGTCGCAGGCGATCACGGGACGGCCCGACCGCAGGATGCCCAAGGGAATAGGGTGGGTAGGGCAGTCGCCATCCGCAAAGATGATGCCGTCGAAGTGGCTTTCGGGCGTGATGAGTTCGTAAACCATAGCAGACAGACTTTTTCTAATATCTATGATTTCATGCTGATTCCTTGCGCCTCTTCGGCCATGACACGTTTCCACTTGAAATAGCCTGCCACGGCGATCACAACGTAGAGGGCGTAGAGACCCGAGGTGAAATAGATTTCCTTGTAGGCGTAGAGAGCAGACAGCTCGATATCGACGACGATCCAGACCCACCATTGCTCGATGTATTTACGCGACAACCACCACAAGCCGACAAAGCTCAGCGAGTTGCCGAAAGAGTCGAGGATGGGGACCGTGGAGTTGGTGAAGCGGATCAGAATGAAGTAGAGTGCGCCCCATGCGGCAAGGAAGAAGAGCAGCGAGGGTAGCAGGAGGGAACGTTTGACCTTAGTGATGGGCAGTTCCTCGGTCTTCTGATTGCGCTTCTTGCCATATTTCCACACGAGCAGGCCGTAGATGGCAGCGAGGACGTAATAGACCTGCATGCCGAAGTCGGCGTAGAGTCCTGCCTCGTAATAGACGAACATATAGACCATGGGCATGATGAGTCCCGTGACCCAAAGCCAGATGGAGGCCTTGTACTCCTGATAGATATACACCAGTCCAATAATCGTGCCGGCGATGTCGAGCCAATTCATAGATATTGTGATAAGGAAAGGTTGGTGAATAAGCGCCGACGGGTAGATGGTCAGCCTTAGGGACGAACAGGAGTCCATCCTTGGCCAGCCTATCTACCCGTCGGTCAATGTATTAGAACTTCAGCGTGATGTTGCCCATGACGTTGAATCCAGCCATCGGAATCCAGCCGATCTGCGTGTAGCGGTTGTCGTTGGGATGGCCGTCGTTGTCGAGGATCGTGCTATACACCCATCCCGAGGCAGCATAATGACGGTTGAAGATGTTGTTGAAATCGCATCCTACCACCACCTCGCGCAGGCCTGCGAAACGCTTTCCAGGACGGAAGGTGTAGTTGGCGTGGATGTTGGTCTGGCTGTAGCACGGCAGGGAGCGCACGTTGTTCTCCGTGTTGTCGAGATACTGGCGGCTCACGAAGTTGGTGTGCCAGATCAGTTGTGCGCCCTGATAGTGGAACGTGGCGAAGCCGTTGAGGATTGCGGAGGGCGAGAAGGCGAGCGTAGAAGAGCTGTAGTGGATCTTGCGGAACGAGCTCTCCCAATCTACTGATGCCATCTCGTCGAAATCCTTGATGCGGTTGCGGCTCAGCGCAGCATTTCCCTCCAGGGTGAGGAAGCTCAGCGGCGACCAGCCAGCCTCGATCTCGGCACCCATGCGGTAGCTGTCCTTGATGTTGGTGGTCAGGTTCTCGCCAATGTCGCTCTGTGCACCCGTCTGCACAAACTGGTTGGTGTAGTCCATGTAATAGAGGTTCACGCCTGCATACCAGTTGTTGGCATGGTAGTTGTAACCCAGTTCGATATCCATCAGACGCTCTGGCGTCGGGGCGGGATAGGCTCCGTTGTCGGTGAAGTTGTTGCGCTCCGGCTCACGGTTGGCATAGGCGATGCTGGCATAGGCGTGGTGACCGTCCTTGGCAAAGCTGATACCCGTCTTCGGATTGACGAAGTTGTAGCGCTCGCTGACGTTGAGCGGCTGGTTGAAGTAGCCCGAGGTCTCCTCGTAGAACTTGTCGTTGCGGCCCGAGGTGTTATACTGCACATAGCGATACTGTACGTCGGCGAAGAGGTTCCAGTAGTCGTTGAAGTGATAGTTGGCCTTGAAGAACGCCGAGTAGTCAAACTTGCGCGCGTCGCTATCGTAGTACTGATAGTTGCTGTTGTTCGGGCGGAAGTGGTTGTTCAGCTCCTGGTTCTTGAAATAGGTGAGGTAGCCGAAGTGGTTGCCGCGGAACTGCTGGAGGTAGAGACCACCCGTGACGTTCCATGTCTCGTCCTTGTAGTTGATGTTGTAGAGCACGCCATAGTTGTGCTGCGTCAGGCCCTTGCGGCGCACCATGTCGTCGCGCTTGATCTTGTTGCCGTTGGCGTCCTTGTAGGTGAGGCCAAACTTGGAGAGCTTGTTGTCCGGACGCAACTCGCTATAGTATCCATAGCCGTAGGTGTAATGGATGGCCACGTTATGGCTCCAATGATCCGACGGGGTGAAGACTGCCGAGAGGATATTGTGGTTCTGATAGAAGTTGTCCGTTGTCTTCTCCCAGTAGGAACCGTCCGCCATCTTGTAGCGGTAGGTCTGGTAGTTGCCGTTGGCATCCTTGGCAAACTGTCCGTTCTCGTCCGTCACGAGATTTTCGTACAGGGTGTTGTATTTGCCCAGGCCGTGCTCGTACATGTCCTTGTAGGTGCGGATGCCCGTGCTCGCTCCCCACGTTCCGTCCATGAGGCTGAGGTCGTTGTTGCCTGCCGTCACTCCGCTCCAGGCCTGTCCCGTCTTCTCGAAGTTGCCGATGTTCTTGTAGCTCACCTTGAACTTCTCGTCCAGCCAGGTCAGTCCGCCATAGTAGGATCCTGCGCGGCTGGCCGTGCCATGTACGAAACCATCCGTAGCGGTCTCGTTGTAGGCTCCGTCAAAGATTAGGTGGCTGAAGAGCAAGCCCGTCGAGAACTTGGCTCCTGCATGATACGTGTTGAAGCTGCCGTAGCTTCCCGTCAGCTCCAGGCTCGGCTTGAGCGAGGGAGTCGCCGTGGCCAATGCCACCGAACCACCAAAGGCACCGTCTCCATGGGTCGATGTGCCGATACCTCTCTGGATCTGGACGCTACCCATGAGGGCGGCATAGGAGTTCATGTTGGCCCAGAAGACGGTCTGGTCCTCCGGCGAGTTGAGCGAGACGCCGTCCAGCGTGACGTTGATACGGCTGCCTGCGGCGCCACGGATGCGCATATAAGATGTGCCCATGCCCGTGCCGTTCTCACTCCATGCGAGGACGCCCGGTGTGTTGGCGAAGAGGAAAGGCAGTTCCTGTCCGGTCTTGGAGAAAGTTTCCAGGTCTTGCTTCTTGATGTTGCTTACCGCGAACGGCGCATTCTTCGGCGCGCGTACGCCCTGTACGACCACTTCCTGCATCGCCTGTGCGGTGAGCGTGTCAACAGGGCCTGCTGCCTGCTGTGCCTGCGTTGCTGCCGCGCTCATCAGCGCAGCCGAGGCTAATACCATTTTTTTCATTGGTCTATTACCTTATAAAAAGAACAAATAAGGGGGATGTTTCCCTACGACGGCATTACCCGTATCAGGTTCCTTGGGTATGTTCTCAGCCCACCCAATCTGGTGAGCACCCCTTAGCTTCCAGTCTGAAAGCCGCTGCAAAGGTAGCCTATTCTTTGCAGCGAGCCAAATATATGTAGAAGTTTTTACAATATGTGGGCCTTCTGAGCGGTTCTGGGCTGCTGAAAGGAAAAAGACGGGGCTTCATTTGCAGGTGAGCGCTAAATTCCGTACTTTTGCATTCCCGAAAAAAGGTTTGTGAAATGATGGATTATCAGAAAATATTAGAAGATATTTACACGGAGGTGAAACCTTATCGCAGGGCAGGTCACCAGGCCGACTATATTCCAGCCCTGGAGCGCGTCAACCCCGACCAGTTTGGCATGAGTCTGACAACGGTTGACGGACGCAGTTTTCATGTGGCCGAGTCGGAGGTGCGCTTCTCCATACAGAGTATCTCGAAAGTCTATTCTCTGGCTCTCTGCCTGAGCCTTCGGGGCGAGAAGTTGTGGGAAAGGGTGGGCAAGGAACCCTCCGGAAACGCCTTCAATTCTATTGTCCAACTGGAATATGAGGACGGCATTCCGCGCAATCCCTTTATCAATGCGGGAGCTTTGGTCACGGCCGATATCCTGGTGAGTTGTTTGGAATATCCCGAGGGCGACTTCCTGCGCTTTGTCCGTGCGCTGGCGGGTGATGACAGTATTGGAGCGAATCCGGAGGTGGCTGAGAGCGAGTATCTTACCTCCCATCTCAACCAGTCGATAGCCCACATGCTGAAGTATCATGGCAATCTCGAAAACGAGGTGGACCGCGTGATTCGCTTCTACCTGATGATGTGTTCCGTGGAGATGAACTGCCGCCAGCTGGCCCAGTCCTTCCTGCCCTTTGCCCATTGCCACCACCCCTTCAACTATTGCGGCCATGAGCTCACTTCCTCCCAGTTGCGTCGCATCAATGCCGTCATGCAGACTTGTGGCTTCTATGATGAGGCTGGCGAGTTTGCCTATCTGGTCGGACTTCCTGGCAAGAGTGGCGTGGGAGGTGGCATCGCGGCCATCAATCCGCGCGACTATGCCGTGGCCGTATGGAGCCCGCGACTCAACAAGAAGGGCAACTCCGTCATGGGGATGAAAGCCCTGGAGCTCCTGACCACCAAGACCGAGCGGTCCATCTTCTGATGGGCCCTTGTCCCATTTCTTGTCCATGTCCTTCGTATCTGTCTTTTGCGAAGAACATGGACGTTTCTTTGTGTGCTTCGAGCGTTTTTTATACCTTTGCAAACCAATAATTGCTATTAGCTGAAAATTACGATGGACAAGCAAACGATTTTGACGCTTGCGGCCCTGCTGCTGACCAGCAGCGCTTGGGGACAGAGCAAGCAGGAGGGAGAGGTGGAACTCTCTGGTGGCTATGGAAATACGGCCCCCTACGCCTCGCGACTGCAACTCAATCTGGAGGAAGGAAAAGTTGTCTTCAAGCCCTTTGTGGGCATCAAGGGACTAGCCCGTCATTCCTCGGAGCAGAACCTGGACGAGCATTATATCTTCACGGGCAAGATGCCCCTGTCGGAAACCGTTGGAAGTCAGTATTATTCGCATCAGGCGACCGAGGCTAAGGGGATGATGGCTGACTACGGATTTCAGTTCGCCTACCGTCCCACTACGCAACAGACCCTCACGGTGAGCCTTCGGGGAAAAAGCCTTCACAAGGACGAGCGCGGAACGCTTGCCGAACGCTTGCTGGCACCCGACGGCGCTCCCCTTGCCAAGACCCGATGGCGACTCGACAACCCCTTGCTGCGCAGCAATCACCTCGAAGTGGGCGCCGACTACACCTGTCGTTTCAAGCGCGACGACGTGACGCTCAGCTATAAGTACCAGCGAGACCGCGATGAGGCCGAGCGCCAGTTGGAGGCCCTTCAACTGGAAGGTTTCAGCGACTTCCAAGCTACGCTGACCACGGCCGACGCCACTGTCCACCACCACGACCTTCGTCTGATCTACAACACACAGGCTCTCCTGGGCCACCTGCGTCTCGTGGCCCGCTATGAGAACCGACTGGCTGAGAGCGACGACCAGCAATGGATTGACGATCGCCTTGCCCAGGACAGCCATTTCCGCCATCGCTACCAGACGGCAGCAGCCTCGTTTCTCTACGACGTCCATCTCGACCGGCAGAAGCGACTGGGCCTCACGGCAGGCCTGGAGTTTGCCTATACCGACATGGCAGGCAAGAAGTTGCGCGATTTCCTGCCCACGGGTCGCATAGACTGGCAGGTCAGTCGCACGAGCCAGTTGGCCCTCGGCTACAACCGCCGACTGGTGCGTCCGTCCTTGACCCTGCTCAATCCCGTCGTCCTGCGCACTCCCTTTGCAGTCCGCCAAGGCAACAAAGACCTGGAAGGTTTGCACGCCAATGTCTTCGCCCTCTCTTTTACCCACGACGATCCGATCTTCTCTTGGGGTATGAGTCTCTCCTACACGATGTCCAACGATGGTTTCAACGGCATCTGGATGGAGCGCGACAACCGTCGCATCTACCAATGGGGCAATGAGGGCAAGCGGCGCGCATGGAGCATTCAGCCCGACTTCATGCTCCGCGCCTCCGCGACAACAATGGTCCGTGGTCAGGCCACCATACTCTGGGACAAGCGCATTGCCGACGCCGTCAGCATGGCCAAGGAGCATTGGGGCGTTTTCTCCCGACTTGGCGTGGAGCAGATGCTCTGTGCGACCTTCCGTCTGAACGCCTTTGCCGAGTATAGCGAGGGTAACACGCAGGACCTCTATCGCCACATGGGATCAGCCTATCGGCTGGGGACGACGCTCAGCAAATCCTTTGGCGACCATTTCTCTACGAGCCTGGAGTATCAGTACGCCCGCCAGGCCAAGGAGGTCTATACGCACGGAGGCTACACGGGTAGCTACCATCTCTATTCCGCCCGTCGCAACGCCTGCAGCCTCAGTTTGAAGTATAAGTTCTAAAACGTCCTCCACGGATTGTGGTCCGCACGAGGCGCATGGTAAGTAAAACTGGCGCGAGGCGTAAGCTAAGACCGAAACGCGCCTTAACTTACGTCCGATACAAGGCTTTGCTTACCTCCGATACAAGGCTTTGCTTACGTCCGATGCAAGGCCTAACTTATGCTTGATACTGGGTTCAACTTACGCCCGGCCTGAGCTTTTACTTGCGCCCGACACGTGGACAAAGTGACGCCCCTGCCGTCTGTCATAAAAGGCGAAAGACGCCAGTCGCACCAGTTCTTTGGGATGCGTTCGAAAGAGGTCCCGAACGCATCCCGAGACCATCCCGAAAGCGGCGCAGGTCAGAGATATGGCGCTGAAAACTGGCGGCAGGGCGTTTTTGTAGCGTTTATTCACCCCGAAGAGTAGGGTAAAAGGTAAATTTATTTGTAGGATTCGTGGAATCTTAGTATCTTTGCACATGTTTTAAAACAAATCGTACAAAGTAGATTGATAGAGAAGCATATCGTATTGGAGGACATCGACCCTGTGGCATTCTTCGGAGTTGGCAACGGCCATCTCCAGATGCTCAAGTCGCTCTACCCCAAACTGCGCATCGTAGCTCGCGGCAACGTGATCCGCTTGCTCGGCGACGAAGAAGAAATGGCCCGCTTCGAGGAAAGCGTGAGCCTGCTGCGTAAGCACCTGCTGAAGTACAACCAGCTCGGCGAGGAAGATATCCTCGACATCGTGAAGGGCCGGTTGACGAAGGCCGACGGCGTGAAGGGCGTGCTGGTCTATAGCATGTCGGGCCGCCCCATCAAGCCGCGCTCGGCCAACCAGCAGGAGCTCATCGACGCATTCGAGCGCAACGACATGGTCTTTGCCGTCGGACCGGCGGGTACGGGCAAGACCTATCTGAGCATTGCCCTCGCCGTCAAGGCCCTCAAGGAGAAGACGGCCAAGAAGATCATCCTCTCTCGTCCGGCCGTCGAGGCAGGCGAGAAACTCGGATTCCTCCCCGGCGACATGAAGGACAAGATCGACCCCTACCTCCAGCCGCTCTACGACGCCCTGGAGGACATGCTCCCGCAGGCGCGCCTCCAGGACATGATGGACAAGCACCAGATACAGATTGCGCCCCTGGCCTTCATGCGCGGTCGCACCCTGAGCGACGCGGTAGTCATCCTCGACGAGGCACAGAACACCACCCCTCAGCAGATCCGCATGTTCCTCACCCGCATGGGATGGAACACAAAGATGATCATCACGGGCGATATGACCCAGATCGACCTGCCCCGCGGACAGAAGAGCGGACTGCGCGAGGCCCTCTCCATCCTGGGCGGCGTCGAGGGCATAGGTGTCGTCGAACTGACCAAGAAGGACATCGTCCGCCACAAGCTCGTCACGCGCATCGTCAACGCCTACGAGGCTTACGACAAGGCCGCAGAGAGCGGAAAGAAAGAAAATCGACTTAAAAAAGATATTAGCGATGAAAGCATTGACAACGACTGATTTCCATTTCAATGGACAGAAAAGCGTGTACCACGGCAAAGTACGCGATGTGTATAACATCAACGACGACTTGATGGTGATGGTCGCCACCGACCGCATCTCGGCCTTCGACGTGGTGCTGCCCAAGGGAATTCCCTTCAAAGGTCAGGTGCTGAACCAAATTGCAGCCAAGATGCTCGACCAGACGAGCGACATCTGCCCCAACTGGAAACTGGCCACTCCCGACCCGATGGTGACGGTGGGCCTGAAGTGTGAGGGCTTCCGTGTGGAGATGATCATCCGTGGCATCCTCACGGGATCGGCCTGGCGTGAGTACAAGGCTGGATGCCGCGAGCTCTGTGGCGTCAAGTTGCCTGAGGGAATGCGCGAGAACGAGCGCTTCCCCGAGCCCATCGTCACCCCGACGACCAAGGCCGACGAGGGCCACGACATGAACATCTCCCGCGAGGAGATCATCCGCCAGGGACTCGTCAGCGAGGAGGACTACGCCGTCATGGAGGACTATACGCGCCGTCTCTTCGCCCGTGGCCAGGAGATTGCGGCCCGTCATGGCCTCATCCTGGTCGATACGAAGTATGAGTTTGGCAAGCGCGACGGCAAGGTCTATCTCATCGACGAGATCCATACCCCCGACTCCAGCCGCTACTTCTATGCCGACGGCTACGAGGAGAAGTTTGCCAAGGGCGAGCCCCAGCGCCAGTTGTCCAAGGAGTTTGTCCGCCAGTGGCTCATCGAGCACGGCTTCATGAACGAGCCGGGACAGACCCTGCCCGAGATCACTGATGCCTATGCCGAGAGCGTGAGCGAGCGCTACATCGAGCTCTACGAGCACATCACGGGCGAGAAGTTTGACAAGGCTGCCGAGGAGGGCGATATCGCCGCGCGCATCGAGCGCAACGTGAGCCAGTTCCTGGCTACGAGGAAGTAAGCAGCCCACGCCGGTCATCGTCCATGTACGAGCAAGAGAAAATCAATCCCTACCGACAAGGGGAGAAGGGTGCGCAGGTGGAGGAGATGTTTGACAACATCGCCCCCACCTACGACACGTTGAACCACCGCCTGTCGTGGAACATCGACAAGTATTGGCGGCGCAAGGCAATCGACAAGTTGCGCCCTTACCGTCCCAAGCGCATCCTCGACGTGGCTACGGGCACGGGCGATTTCGCCATCGAGGCAGCCCGTGCGCTCCAGCCCAAGGAACTGCTGGGCACGGACATCTCGGAGGGGATGATGCAGGTGGGGCGCGACAAGGTGGCTGCCATGGGCCTCGACAGCGTGATCCGTTTTCAGCGCGAGGACTGTCTTGCCCTCTCGCTGCCCGACGACTCCTTCGACGCGGTCACGGCGGCCTTCGGCATCCGCAACTTCCAGAACCTGGAGCAAGGATTGCGCGAGATGAGGCGCGTGCTGCGCAAGGGAGGCCACCTCTGCGTCATCGAGCTGACGACACCCGTCGGCTTTCCCATGCGCCAGCTGTTCTCCATCTATTCCCATACCGTGCTGCCCCTCTACGGACGCCTTATTTCCAAGGACACCAAGGCCTACAGCTATCTGACGCAGACCATCGAGGCCTTCCCGCAGGGCGAGGCGATGGAGCAGATCCTGCGGAGAGCGGGCTTCGCGGAAGCCTCCTTCCAGCGTCTCACCTTCGGCATCTGCACGCTATATTTCGCAACCAAATAGACAATTAATTATTATGGACAAATACGGACTGATAGGTTATCCGCTGACCCACTCCTTCTCCAGAGACTATTTCAACGAGAAGTTTGAGAACGAGGGCATCGACGCGACGTATATCAACTACGAGATCCTCAGCGTCGAGGAGCTGCCGGAGATCGTTCACACCACGCTGGAACTGCGCGGGCTCAACGTCACCATCCCCTATAAGGAACAGGTGATGCCCCTGCTCGACTCCATCAGTCCGGAAGCAGAGGCCGTCGGAGCCGTCAACGTCATCAAGGTGATCCGCGACAAGGACCACGTGACGCTCAGAGGCTACAATAGCGACGTCATCGGATTTATCAAGAGTCTGGAGCCGCTCCTGGAGCCCCACCACCGCAAGGCCCTCGTCCTGGGAACGGGCGGGGCCGGCAAGGCGGTCTTCTACGGCTTGCGCCAGTTGGGCCTGGAGGCGTGCTACGTCTCGCGGACCAAGAAGCCGGGCTGCCTGACCTACGAGGAGGTCACGCCCGCGATGATGAAGGAGTACAACGTCATCGTCAACTGCACCCCGATGGGTATGTTTCCGAATGTCGGCACCTACCCGCCCTTGCCCTACGAGGCCATGGACAGCCACACGCTGCTCTACGACCTGGTCTATAATCCCGAGCAGACCCTCTTCCTGAAGAAGGGTGAGGCGCGCCTGGCGACGACCAAGAACGGACTGGAGATGCTCCTCCTGCAGGCCTTCGCCGCATGGGATATCTGGAACGGGCAGGTGTGATGAGAAAAGAGATTCAATTACCTTATTATAGATAAAGAGAAGAAAATGAACAACAGATATATGATGCGCGGCGTGAGTGCTGCCAAGGAGGATGTCCACAACGCCATCAAGAACATCGACAAAGGTGTCTTCCCCCAGGCCTTCTGCAAGATCATCCCCGACGTGCTGGGAGGCGACCCCGACTGGTGCAACATCATGCACGCTGATGGAGCGGGTACGAAGTCGTCCCTGGCCTATATGTACTGGAAGGAGACGGGAGACCTCAACGTCTGGAAGGGCATTGCCCAGGACGCCATCGTCATGAATACGGACGACCTGCTCTGTGTGGGCGCCGTGGACAACATCCTGGTCTCCTCTACCATCGGACGCAACAAGATGCTCATCCCGGGCGAAGTCATCTCGGCCATCATCAACGGCACGGACGACCTGCTGGCTGAGATGCGCGAGATGGGGATAGGTATTTGGCCCACAGGTGGCGAGACGGCCGACGTCGGCGACCTCGTGAGGACGATCATCGTCGATTCTACCGTGACCTGCCGCATGCGCAGGAGCGACGTCATCGACAACGCCAACATCCGCCCTGGCGACGTCATCGTCGGACTCAGTTCCACGGGACAGGCCACCTACGAGAAGCGCTACAATGGCGGCATGGGCAGCAACGGCCTGACCTCGGCTCGCCATGATGTCTTCGCCAAATACCTGGCCGAGAAGTTCCCCGAGAGTTTTGACCATGCCGTGCCCGAGGAACTGGTCTATAGCGGCAAGCACAAACTGACGGACCCGGCCGATGGCACCCCGCTCAACGTGGGCCAGCTGGTCTTGTCGCCCACCCGCACCTACGCACCCGTCATCAAGCGCCTGCTCGACGAGATGCGCCCGGAGATCCATGGCATGGTCCATTGCACGGGTGGCGCGCAGACCAAGGTGCTCCACTTCGTGGGCGACAACTGCAGGGTGGTCAAGGACCACATGTTCCCCGTGCCGCCTCTCTTCCAGATCATCCACGACTGCTCGGGCACGGACTGGAAGGAAATGTACCAGGTCTTCAACATGGGACACCGCATGGAGATCTACGTCCGTCCGGAGATGGCCGAGAAGGTCATCGCCCTCAGCAAGAGTTTCAATATCGACGCACAGGTGGTCGGCCATATCGAGGAGGGCAAGCGGTCGCTGACCATCCAGTCAGAGTTTGGCACGTTCGACTACGAGTAAGCAAAGACGGACTCAAACAGATATTTACCACAGATAATGGCAGATAAGAACAACATATTGGAGAAGCTCGACGGCCTGGAGGCGCGCTTCGAGGAGGTGTCGACCCTGATCACCGACCCCGACGTGATCGCCGATCAGGGACGCTACGTCAAGCTTACGAAGGAATACAAGGATCTCAGCGACATCATGGATGCGCGCAAGCGCTTCGTCGCCTGCATCAACGCCATCAGCGAGGCCAAGGATATCATCGCCAACGAGAGCGATCCCGACATGAAGGAAATGGCGCGCGAGGAACTCGCCGAGAACGAGGAGCTGCGCCCCCAGCTGGAGGAAGAGATCAAACTCCTGCTCGTGCCGAAGGATCCCGAGGATGCGAAGAATGTGCAGATGGAGATCCGCGCGGGAACGGGTGGCGATGAGGCTAGCCTCTTCGCGGGCGACCTCTTCGCCATGTACAAGCGCTATTGCGACAGCATGGGATGGCAGTTGAGCGTGACGGATGCCTCGGAGGGTGCTGTCGGCGGCTACAAGGAGATCGACTTTGCCGTCAGCGGTCAGAACGTCTATGGCGTATTGAAGTATGAGAGTGGCGTCCATCGCGTCCAGCGCGTCCCCGTCACGGAGTCCAACGGACGTATGCAGACCTCAGCAGCCACGGTGGCCGTATTGCCCGAGGCGGACAAGTTTGAGGTCAATATCAACGAGGGCGACATCAAGTGGGATACGTTCCGCTCGAGTGGTGCCGGAGGACAGAATGTCAACAAGGTGGAGTCGGGCGTGCGCCTGCGCTATCCGTGGAAGAACCCCAACACGGGCGAGGTGGAGGAGATCCTCATCGAGTGTACTGAGACGCGCGACCAGCCGAAGAACAAGGAGCGCGCCTTGAGCCGCCTCTACACCTTCATCCACGACAGGGAGCACCAGAAGTATATCGACGACATCGCCAGCCGCCGCAAGAGCTTGGTATCCACGGGAGACCGTTCGGCCAAGATCCGCACCTACAACTTCCCGCAAGGGCGCGTGACGGACCATCGTATCGGTTTCACGACCCACGATCTTCAGGGTTTCCTCAACGGCAACATCCAGCCGATGATCGACGCCCTAACCGTGGCGGAGAATGCCGAGAAACTGAAAGAGAGCGAACTGTAAGCCAGCTTGCCAACGGCCAGAGCCGTTGGCGACCGCTCATTTTTCACACCAGAATAGCATAGAAATTATGAACAGAAAAGAATTAGTCAATCAGATTTTCAATAAAAAGTCGTTTCTTTGTGTAGGACTGGATACCGATGTGCGCAAACTCCCGGAGCACCTGCGCGAGGAGGACGACGCCATCTTCAAGTTCAACAAGGCCATTATCGACGCTACCGCTCCTTATTGTGTGGCCTACAAGCCCAACCTGGCTTTCTACGAGAGCATGGGCGTGAGTGGCATGGTGGCCTTCGAGAAGACGGTAGCCTATCTGAAAGATAACTACCCCCACCACTTCGTCATTGCCGATGCCAAGCGTGGCGATATTGGCAACACTTCTATTATGTACGCGCGTACATTCTTTGAAGAGTACAACGTAGATGCGCTGACCGTCGCTCCCTACATGGGCGAGGATAGCGTGAAACCTTTCCTCGGCTATCCTGGCAAGTGGGTGATCCTCCTGGCTTTGACGAGCAACAAGGGCAGCCACGACTTCCAGTTGACCACCGATACCGAGGGCGAGCGTTTGTTCGAGAAAGTCATCCGTACCTCGCAGCAGTGGGGCAACGAGGAGGACATGATGTATGTGGTCGGCGCCACACAGGGGGCTATGTTTGCCGACATCCGCAAGGTGGCGCCCCGCCATTTCCTCCTCGTCCCGGGTGTGGGTGCGCAGGGTGGAAGCCTGCAGGAGGTCTGCAAGTATGGCATCACGGCCGACTGTGGCCTGCTGGTCAATTCGTCCCGCGGCATCATCTATGCCTCCAATGGTACGGATTTCGCCGAGGTGGCAGCACAGAAGGCAAAGGAATTGCAGGAGCAGATGGCCCTGGAATTGGAGAAAATCAACGCGGTAGGGTAGTGTGCCAAGGCGTGGCCTTTGGGCCGCGCGCCTACCTGGCGCCAGCCTTGGCGCGTCGCGGATAGTCTCAAAAAAATGAAAATAGAGCGGTCGAAACGGGCTCTTCTCCATTTTTTTATTACCTTTGCAACATCATCAAAGCAAAAAAGAGTTATATGGAATTCAAAGCACAGCAAATCGCAGCGTTCATACAAGGACGCGTCATAGGCGATGAAAACGCAGTCGTCCATACCTTCGCTAAGATAGAAGAAGGCAAGCCGGGAGCGATTTCGTTCCTCGCAAGCCCCAAATATACCCACTATCTCTATGAGACCCAGTCCTCCGTCGTCCTGGTCGATGAGAGCATTGAGGTCGAAAAGCCTGTCCAGGCGACGATGATTGTCGTCAAGAATGCCCGCGACTGTGTGGCCAAGCTTCTCCAGCTCTATGAGAGCATGAAGCCGAAGCGCGTGGGCGTGAGCGACCAGGCGTATGTCTCGCCCAAGGCCACGGTGGGCAAGGAAGTCTATATCGGAGCCTTCGCCTATATCGGCGACGGAGTTGTCGTGGGCGATGGGTGCCAGATCTACCCCAACGTGACGATTATGGACAATGCCAAGTTGGGCGACAACTGCATCATCTATCCGCAGGTCAGCATCTATCACGACTGCAAGATTGGCAACAATGTCACGCTCCACTCGGGTGCGGTCATCGGCGCAGACGGTTTCGGCTTCGCACCCAACCAGGAGACGGGACAGTATGACAAGATACCGCAGGTCGGCATCGTCGTGATTGAGGACAACGTGGAGATCGGGGCCAACACCTGCGTCGATCGTTCCACGATGGGATGCACCTATGTCCGCAAGGGCGTGAAGCTCGACAACCTCGTGCAGATAGCCCACAACACAGATATCGGCGAGCATACCGTGATGTCGGCACAGGTTGGCATTGCTGGTAGCACCAAGGTGGGCCAGTGGTGTATGTTCGGTGGTCAGGTGGGCATAGCCGGCCATATCACCATCGGCGACAAGGTGATGCTCGGCGCCCAGTCGGGAGTGCCTGGCAATATCAAGAGTGGCCAACAGCTCATCGGCACGCCGCCCATGGAGATGCGCCCTTACTTCCGCGCCCAGGCCGTAGTCCATCGCCTGCCCGAGCTCTACAAGCAGATCAACGCCCTGCAGAAAGAGGTGGACGCGCTTAAGGCCGGCCTGAAAACCACGGAAGAATAGACCGCGGGGTGTCATTTTATTTATTCTGAAACCTTCATACAAGGAATGGAAACAAGCAAGCAAAAGACTTTGAAAGGTAGTTTTTCCCTCTACGGAAAAGGACTACATACGGGATTGAACCTCACCGTGACGTTCAATCCTGCACCCGAGAATACGGGTTACAAGATACAGCGTATCGACATGGAGGGCGAGCCGATCATCGATGCCATCGCAGACAACGTCACCGATACCCAGCGTGGTACGGTCTTGGAGCGTAAGGGCGTGAGGGTAGGAACGGTAGAACACGGTATGGCTGCGCTCTATGCCATGGGTGTCGATAACTGTCTCATACAGGTCAACGGCCCGGAATTCCCGATCTTGGACGGAAGTGCCGTCATGTATGTCGAGAAAATCAAGGAGGTGGGCTTGGTGGACCAAAACGCTCCCAAGGACTTCTATATCATTCGCAAGAAGATAGAGATCACGGACGACAATGGTTCCAACATCACCATCCTTCCCGACGAGGAGTTCTCGATCACGGCTATGTGCTCGTTCAATTCCAAGTTTATCAGCAGCCAGTTTGCCACGCTGGACGACATCCATAAGTTCTCCGACGAAATCGCGCCTGCCCGCACCTTCGTCTTTGTCCGCGACATCATGCCCTTGCTCCAGGCCAACCTTATCAAGGGTGGCGATTTGGACAATGCTATCGTCATCTATGAGAGCAAAGTGCCGCAGGAAAAACTCGATCAGCTGGCCGACCTGCTGAAGGTGGCACGCATCGACGCCGAGGCCATTGGCTATATCCAGCACAAGCCACTCCTGTGGAACAACGAATGTACGCGCCACAAGCTCCTCGACATCATCGGCGACATGGCATTGATCGGCAAACCCATCAAGGGACGTATCATTGCCACCCGCCCCGGCCATACGGTCAACAACAAGTTTGCGCGCCTCATGCGCAAGGAGATTCGCAAGCACGAGGTGCAGGCGCCCATCTATGATCCCAACGAGGAACCCGTGATGGACAACAACCGCATCCGAGAGTTGCTTCCTCACCGTTACCCGATGCAGCTCGTAGATAAGGTTATCGCTTTGGGTGCTAATAGCATTGTAGGTGTGAAGAACGTCACCTCCAACGAGCCCTTCTTCCAGGGCCACTTCCCCCAGGAGCCAGTCATGCCGGGTGTGTTGCTGGTCGAGGCCATGAGCCAATGTGGTGGTCTGCTGGTGCTCAACCAGATCGAGGATCCTGAGCGTTGGTCCACCTATTTCCTTAAGATCGACGATGTGAAATTCCGCCAGAAGGTTGTGCCGGGCGATACGGTCCTCTTCCGGGTGGAGCTGCTCGGTCCTGTCCGCCACGGCATCAGTTCCATGAAGGGCTACATGTTCGTAGGCGACCGTGTGGTGGCAGAGGCTTCGTTCACGGCCCAGATCGTCAAAAACAAGTAGAGGCGTCTTGCCGTCAGCTCCGTAGGAGACTTTTCGGCATTAGACGCCCACCAAATATTGACCCTCAAAACAAGCATATCGTTATGAATCAAATCAGTCCTATGGCCTTTGTTCATCCTGAGGCCAAACTGGGAGACAATAATGTGATTGGCCCGTTCTGCTACATCGACCGTGATACGGTACTGGGCGACAACAACCATCTGCTCAATAGCGTTACCATCCATCAGGGTGCACGCATTGGCAGCGGCAATGAGTTCTTCCCAGGAGCGAGTATCTCGACCAAGCCGCAGGACCTGAAGTTCCATGGTGAGGAGTCCACTTGCCAGTTGGGCGACAACAACTCGATTCGAGAGAATGTCACCATTTCGCGAGGCACTTTCTCCAAGGGCACGACCATCGTGGGTAGCAACAACCTACTGATGGAGAACATGCACATCGCCCACGATTGTGTGGTCGGTTCCAAGTGTATCATCGGCAACTCCACGAAGTTGGGTGGAGAGGTGGAGATCGACGACAATGCCATCATCTCTGCCGAAGTACTTTGCCATCAGTTCTGCCGCGTGGGTGGCTATGTGATGATCCAGGGTGGCAGCCGCTTCTCTATGGACATCCCGCCCTACGTCATTGCTGGTCGCGACCCGATTCGCTATGTGGGTATCAACATTATTGGTTTGCGCCGCCATGGCTTCTCCAATGAGTTGATCGAGCTTATCCACAACGCCTACCGCCTCATCTATGGGACGGGAACGCGTGCGGAGAACATTCAGAAGGTGCGCAGTGAACTCCAGGTGACGAAGGAGATAGAGTATATTCTCAACTTCATCGAGGGTTCCAAGCGCGGCATTATCAAGTAGGCGGTATTGTCACTTACGCTCATCGTCATCACGGGTCCTACGGGTGTCGGCAAGACAGAACTGACACTGCGGGTGGCCGAGCACTACCAGGTGCCCGTCATCAATGCCGATTCCCGTCAGATCTACCGTGAGATTCCCATTGGCACGGCGGCGCCCACCAGGGAGCAGCAAGCCCGTGTACGTCACTATTTCGTTGGTAGCCGATCGGTCTCCGACGATTATTCGGCCAGCATGTACGAGCAGGATGTGCTCCGTCTGCTTGCCGATATGGAGGCGCAGGGACAGGAGGTGGCGCTTCTCTCCGGAGGCTCCATGCTCTATGTGGATGCCGTCTGCAAGGGAATAGACGATATTCCGACGGTCCGTGATGACATCCGGTCGTTGCTCAAGCAGCGGTTGGCCACTGAGGGGTTGCCACCCTTGGTGGAGGAACTTCGCCAGCTTGACCCCGTCCATTGGGAAAAGGTGGATAGAAGAAATCCGCGTCGAGTCGTCCATGCATTAGAGATCTGCATCCAGACCGGGATACCTTACTCCTCTTTCCTCTCCGAGGGAAGCAGGACGCGCCCTTTTCGGGTGGTCAAGATAGGGCTCAACGTGGATCGCGCCTTGCTCTATGAGCGCATCAACCAGCGGACGGAACAGATGCTTGCCGACGGTTTCTCCGAAGAGGCGTTGCGGATGATTCCTTATCGACATCTCAATGCGCTCAACACCGTGGGCTACAAGGAAATGTTCGACTATCTGGACGGCCTGGTGACGATGGAGCAGACCATCGACAGAATACAAAGCAACACGCGACGCTATGCCCGCAAGCAGCTGACATGGTATAAGCGCGACGAGGAGATGCGTTGGTTTGATCCCGCTGAGGTGGGGCCGATCATCGCTTATATCGACGAGCGGATCGAAGCAGGAAAAAAGCCTATCAGAACGCTTTGATATCCCTCGACCATAGTTCTTAATCAGAAGTTAAAAACATGAAGTTTTTACGAAACACTTGGCGAGCCATCAAGGGCTTCTTCCCTTGGTACGCACACCTTTATAAAGGCCGTCCATGGTACACCAAGACGGCGGTAGGCATCGTATCGACTATCGTTGCCTTCTTCCTCTATCTCGGCATGGTCGATGTCAATTTCCTTTGGCTCTTTGGCAAGAGTCCCGGTTTTATGGAGATACAGGAACCGCCCACCTTTGCCGCGTCCGAGATCTACAGCTCGGACGGCAAACTTATCGGCAAGTATTTCAAGGAGAACCGCACCCCCGTACAGTATGAGCAGGTCAATCCAGTATTCTGGAAGGCTTTGGTCGATACCGAGGATGAGCGTTTCTATAGCCATCATGGCGTCGATTTCCTGGGATTGGGTGGCGCCTTGAAGGACGCTCTGCTTCATAGCGGAGCCCGTGGTGCCTCCACCATTACGCAACAGCTGGCAAAGAATATGTTCAGTACCCGATCCCAGAGTTCTACAGGACTCTTGGGAAAGGTGCCGGGTGTGCGCATGCTCATCATGAAGAGCAAGGAGTGGATTGTCGCCACCAAGCTGGAGTTTGTCTATTCCAAGGAGCAGATTCTCACGATGTATGCCAACACAGTAGATTTTGGCAACAACTCCTTTGGTATCATGACGGCGGCCAAGACCTATTACGACTGCAAACCCAGTCAACTGACGCCCGACCAGTGTGCCACCCTCGTGGGAATGCTCAAGGCCACGACTTCCTACAATCCCATTTCGCACCCCAAAAACTCCATGGCGCGTCGCAATACCGTGCTCTACAATATGGTGACGCATGGCGACATGTCGCAGTCTGACTACGACCGCTACTCCAAACGCGAGCTTGGTGCTGAACTTCATGTGGAGGAATACTATGGTGGCAAGGCATTGTATTTCCGTGAGGCCGTCTCCAAATACCTCGACCCGTGGTTGAAGGAGAATGGCTATGACCTGTATAGTGCGGGTCTGAAGATTTATACCACCATCGACCTGCAGATGCAGGAGTATGCCGAGCAGGCCGTCAAGAAGCAGATGGAGCAGATCCAGCGCAATTTCGACCGCCATTGGTACATCCATCGTGATGCGAAGGGATGGAATGGTATGAATCCTTGGTGTGACGAGACCGGCAAGGAGTTGCCCGGGTTTATCGAGGAGATAGCCCAGCGCCTTCCCGTCTATCGCGCCCTTCAGCAGCGCTTCCCCAACAACCCCGACAGTGTGCTCCACTATCTCAACAAACCGCACATGGTCAGACTTTTCGACTACGAACGAGGCTCGATAGAGAAGGAGATGTCCACGCTCGACTCCATCCGCTATATGGTGAGTTTCATGCATACCGGACTGGTAGCCATGGAGCCGCAGACAGGAGCGGTACGTGCTTGGGTGGGTGATATTGATTTTGAGTCGTGGAAGTATGACAAGGTGACGACAGAGCGTCAGCCAGGATCCACCTTCAAACTCTTTGTCTATACCGAGGCAATGAATCAGGGAGTTACTCCCTGTGACAAGCGCCGAGACGAGTATATTCAGATGGAGGTGCTTGACAAGAAGACTGGCGAGTACAATACCTGGCGGCCTACCAACGCCAATGGACGTTTCTCGGGCGATAGCGTCACGCTCAAGCGCGCCTTTGCCCAGAGTATCAACTCCATTGCCGTCAAGCTCGGTCAGGAGATGGGAATACCCAATATCATCCGTACGGCCCAGGACATGGGTATCACCAGTCCGCTTGCCGACGAGCCGTCGTTGGCCTTGGGCTCGAGCGATGTCAATCTCTTGGATTTGACTGATAGTTATTGCACCGTGGCCAATGACGGCAAACACCACTCGCCCGTATTGGTGACGCGGATTGTAGATAAGGACGGCAATGAAATCTACCATGGTCCCGACGATCAGAAGCAAGCCATTCCCTACCGGTCAGCTTTCTTCATGCAGGAGTTGCTCAAAGGCGGACGCATGGAGCCGCGTGGCACGAGTATGAGCCTCAACCACTACATCCAGCCTAACGGCGATACGGATTGGGGTGGCAAGACAGGTACGTCCAACAATCACGCCGACGCTTGGTTTATGGCGGTCAGCCCCAAACTTGTTGTCGGATGCTGGGTAGGTGGCGAGTATCGGAGTATCCATTTCCGAACGGGAGCTCTCGGTCAGGGTTCCAAGACCGCACTCCCCGTCTGTGGCGAGTTTATCAAGATGCTTCATGCCGACGCACGCTATCACGAGAAATACAAGGGCAAGTGGCCAGCTCCCGACCCTGACGAAATCGAGGCCTCGACCTATCAATGTGTCACTTCGGTAGTCTCGACTGCCAAAAACGATACGCTCGACCTCTATTATCGCAATCGTCGCCACCACCAGGAAGATGTGGAGGAAGAGATGCTGGACGAGAATGGAGAGCCTATGCCGCAGGAGGCTGGTGCCTCAGGGGAACCTCGACATGGCGAAGGCGACCACAAGTCGAAGACAGAGACCAGTGGCTCCTCTGCCAACAAGTCGAACGCCTCTTCCGGCAAGTCAAGTCAGTCGTCAGGAAAGACGGGATCGACGGAAGGCCATCAGCGTATCGCCCCGGCTCAGCGTCCTCGTGCCGAACAGCTATAATATCGGTAACGAAAGGACATGGCTGGACCGACTATAGAAAAAGTGGATCTGGACAATCAGGAGTTGCAACAGGCACTCCAGATTGTCCAGTTCACGCATAACTCTCTCTTCCTGACGGGCAAGGCGGGGACAGGCAAATCTACCTTCCTCCGCTATATTGCTGCTACGACCAAGAAGAAGCACGTCGTCCTTGCGCCGACGGGCATTGCTGCCATCAATGCTGGAGGCGCTACGCTCCATTCCTTCTTCAAACTCCCCTTCCATCCGTTGTTGCCTACCGACACCCGTTATACGGCACGCAATATCCGCAAGACGCTGCGCTATAATGGCGAAAAGATCAAGCTCCTGCGCGAGGTGGAGTTGATAATCATTGATGAGGTGTCGATGGTGCGAGCCGATATTATCGACTTCATCGACAAGGTCCTGCGCATCTACTGTCATAAGATGCGCGAGCCGTTTGGAGGCAAGCAGATGCTCTTCGTGGGAGATATCTATCAGTTGGAGCCCGTTTTGAAAGAGGAGGACCGCCAGCTCCTTGAACCTTTCTATAAGGGAGCCTATTTTTTCAATGCCCATATCTTTCGTGCCTTCCCCTTGGTCAGTATCGAACTGAGGAAGGTCTATCGACAGACCGATCCCCATTTCATCTCCATCCTCGACCACATTCGCACCAATCGGGTGATACCTGCAGACCTCGCCGCCCTCAATGCCCGCGTGTCGCAACGCTCGCAACCGGCCGACGCACCTTCGGGAAGCCTCTCTATCACTCTTTCCACGACGCGCGACAATGCCGACTGGATCAATTCTGAGGAGTTGTCGAAGTTGCCTGGCGACAACATAGAGCTCGTAGGAGAAATCAATGGTGAGTTTCCTGAAAGTTCCTTACCCACACCTTTGATACTTCAATTGAAGGTAGGTGCCCAGGTAATGTTCGTCAAGAACAATGCAGACCATCTATGGGTCAATGGAACGCTGGGGGTAGTCACCGGTATTGACGAGGAAGCTGGCCTTCTCTATGTGCAGACAGAGACGGCCGACCAGCTCCAGGTGGAACGAGAGTTGTGGGAAAACGTGCGCTACCACTTCGACGAGACCGAGAAGAAAATTGTGGAGGAGCAGATTGGCACCTACATTCAGTATCCCTTGAAACTCGCCTGGGCTATTACCATCCACAAAAGCCAAGGACTGACCTTCCAACGAGCAGATATCGACCTAGGCCATGGAGCCTTTGCGGGTGGCCAGACCTATGTGGCGCTCTCCCGTTGCACCTCCTTGGAGGGCATTCGCCTGCACGCTCCCGTGCGTCGGAGCGACATCTTTGTGAAAGACGAGGTACTCGGCTTTGCCCGCAACTACAATGATGCCGGACTGATCGGGCGCGTATTACGACAGTCCAAGGCCGACAAGGAGTATTATGATGCTGCCCGCGCCTGGGAGAAGGGAGACTATGGACGTTTCATTGACCAGTTCTTTCTTGCCATCCACAGTCGCTACGACATCGAGAAGCCTGCCAGTAAGCGCCTGTTCCGCTTGAAGCTCAACCATTTCAATGCCTTGCGCGAGGAGAACGAGCGCCTCAAGGAAGCGCTGGCTGCTCGGGAGAAGTTCTTGGAAAAACTTGCAACGGAATACTTCGTGATGGGGAAAGAATGCGAGAGCGAGGGCCTTACGGCTGCTGCCATCAAAAACTACCGCAAGGCTTTGGAGTTGCGTCCCGATTACGCTAAGGCGCAACGTAGGATCAAAAAACTCGAAAAAGAAGGAAAATAAACATGAGAAAGCTGCTTTATATCATCTGCCTTTCCACCCTGGCCTCTTGCCATCTTGCCACCAACTCCACCCCCTCTGATGCCGACAGTGTGCCGCAGAGCGTGTTTGCCCCGTTGGAGACCGATACCGTGATGCCCGTCAATCTCCAGCTGGTCACGGGCCTCCAGTTTCCGAAGTACCGCGTCTTGAGCGAGACCCCATTCGTCCCCGACACGGCGAGTATCGCTGCCTATGAGGAGACCGTGGCCAGTGGCAGTTTCTCAGCAGTGCTCACGATGGACACCATTCCCCCGTTGGACTTCTTCCACCGTATCGACACCGTCAGCCGCCACGACACTTGCTGGCAGATAGAAGGCGCAAGCTACGTCTATCGCCGCACTATTAAGGGCACGGCCTATACCGTCTCCCTCTCCAAAGAGAGCAAGGCGATCCGCTATGCCCAGGTGAAACTAAACCCTTAGTCCGCTGAAAATGGGGCAAAGCCCTCTTTTTGGTCTTGTTCATCATAAAAAGATGGGCAGACCTACTATTCTTGTCGGGTGTTTTTTGTAACTTTGCGACCGAATATGAAGAAGTTTAAGTTGTCCAAGAAGAATTACTTGTTAGGTTTTCTTATCGTCACGGGTGTGCTTGCGTTGGTCCGGATTATTCGACCAGATGTGGCGGGCACGCACTATTCCGACCAAATAGACCACTCGTCGTTGGCTGCTGTCGACAGTATAGGAGGTGAGATGGTGGCGAGCAACGATGGTAGGGTAGCCGAAACGAAAGAAAGCGATGCTACCCGTCTGTTGGGCTCGTCGGACATTCCTTTTGCGCTGACCAACTTCTTCAATCCCGACGGCAGCGAGCGTCGCACCCGTGTGCGTGGCGTTGGCAGTTATCGTGAGTGCTTTCCCGACTCCCAGATGGTGCAATTGCAGGCAGCCGAGCGTCACGGAGTGAGCGCCGTCCTCGACCGCGCCGATGCCGAAAAACGTAAGGGAGAGTTGGTCTATGTGGGCAGCAATCCCTACTATGACGTGCGCAAGTTGAGCCGTAGCGTGCCCTATTTGGTGCCCCGAGCCGCCGTCCTGCTCCAGGATATTGCCTGCAATTTCCTCGACAGTCTCCAGATGAAGGGCATACCGATGAACAAGCTCTTTGTCTCAAGTCTCCTTCGTACCAAGGAGGATGTCGTAGCGCTCCGCCGCTACAATCACAATGCGACAGAGAATAGTTGCCACCTCTATGGCACCACTTTCGACATAGCCTACAACCATTACGCACCCGTCACACGTCCTGTGCGTGACGATACGCTCAAGTGGGTGCTTAGTGAAGTCCTTAGTGATATGAGAAAGCAGGGCCGCTGTTTTGTGAAGCACGAGAACAAGCAGGGTTGCTTCCATATTACGGTCAATTAGTCTTTTACCAATTATTGAAAAGCTCCAGTCCAAACTTCAGTTCCACACCCTCGAAGTGGTGGGGAGCCATACCCGTGAAGATACCGAAGGAAAACAGGCGATTGGTGAAACTATACCCCAGTTCAATGTACGGCACATAGTGGCTGACGGCCAATGCCCCTACATGAAACCGTTCCATCTCCACGGCTCGTCCCAGTAAGGGGACGCGGGAGAGGAAAAGCATTGGACTCTCGTAGGTGGCATTCGCCCGCGCATAGAATTGAGAGGCATTGTACCAATGGGAGTTGAGTACCTCAAACTCTCCCGTCCATTCATCATTCCATCCGCCAGGTACATATTCCTCATGAAAATTGTGGTAATCGACAAAGTAGGTGTTTCCCACCTTGTCGAGATAGAATCCGCTACCTGCCCGTAGCGACAGACTCCGCATGCGCGAGAGGTTGCGGATGTATTGTCCGTCCAGTTCCAGTCGCGAGTAGCGGAGGTTGCTGGACAACCACTCGATCCCTTGGTCGTAGCGCATGGAGAATGCTAATGGCACCCGGTCGGTGAGGGGGCGCCAGGTGAGTTTGACAAAGGGACCGAAGGAGCGATAGGTGCTCGGTCGGTTGGTGAGGTCGAAACCATATTTGTTGAGGGCCGTACGACGGTGGAAGACGACACCCGTCTCGATGGCCAGTCGCGACGGGTCGAGATCGATCCCCGCCGAGAGCTGTAGTCGAGAGTCCTTGAAGTAGTCGAGGCCAAGGGTGTCCCACTGGATGGTGTCTCGCGTCGTAGTGCCCTTGATAGCCTCCAGCACGCGCGAGTCGGTGATACGATTGCCGTTGGAGTATTGCAAATAGACGAAGCCGTTGCGCCGCTTGTTGAAGCGCCACGTCATGGGGAGGTTGTAGAACAGTTGCTCCTGTTTGAAGGAATAGCCCAGCCTGAGCGTTGTGGATAGTTCACTATTGTCGTTGAAGCGGTAGTTGCCCTGCATCTTAAACTTGTAGTACAGTCCGCGTCGCTCGCTATATCCCATATAGAGCGGGTTGAAGAGCGGGTTGAAGCGCACGTATCCCTGGTCGTTGCTACCGAAGCGCGCGCTGATACGGTTGAGGATATTGTCGCCGATCATGTCCCACAGTATGCGCTTGACCCAGTTGGTCCGTTTCCTCGCTATGCTGTCTGAGGCTATGGTGTCCTTGGCGGTTGTGTCCGTGGCAGGGCGGTTGTAGGTGGCAGCCAGTTGTAGTTCGAGGCTGTCCAGTGCTACGGGCCGGATACTGTCCATGAGCATCGGGTCGTTGCTGACTTTGGGTAGGTTGGGAAGCAGCTCGGGGAGCTGAGGAAAAGTACTGACGTATGCATGCAGCCGGTTGCCCAAGTAGTTGAACGTACCGTTGAGGCTGCACTCCTTCGGGAAGAGCGACGGGATCCCCTCCGAGCCCATCTCCCCTTCCGTGATGAAAGCCACCATGTCATATTCGCCCTCGAATCGGAATCTTCGGATTCTGCCCGTACCCTTCTCGATCGTCACCCATCCTCGGCGTAGCAGTTGGGTGTTGCGTATGCGACTTTTGAAGAACAGTCGCAGCAGTCCGTCCTCGTCCGTCCGTGTGCGATAGCGGTAGAAGCTGCGGTTCTCCGGACAGAGCGGCGAGAGAATATGCCCGGCAAACAGTGTGGGTTCGTAGGGAGACGGTAGGAGATAGACGCGCAGGTTGGGGAGCGTTCGGTGGCGGTTGTAGATGGTTGAGAGATAGAGCAGCGGTTCGATGACGTCGTCTCGGTCGCGGTGGTAGGTGAGCCGCACATAACTTTCAGAGAGAAAGTGGCGGCGGTTGTCATGCATCAGATAGAACAAGGTAGGCGCGGTGGCGAGTGTCAGGTTGCGCCGATCGACGTTGATCAGCACCTTGGCATAGCTGAAGGTGGTGAAGGAGTCGGGTGGGGTAGAGCATATCAGCGCGGGATAGGAGGCCACCAGGTTGAGCACGTCGTCCGTCTTTGCGTGCCGTTTTGCTTCCGTCGTACCCCATCCTGCCAGCAGGAGTAGCAGCATGACTGTTCTCCCAAAGGCTTTCCCTATCGCTTTCGTTTGGTGGCGCACTCTGTACATGATGCCGCAAAATTACCGTTTTTTATAGACATAAGTGCTTTTTAAGTTCAAAAAAAGATAAAACGTGGTTTCAAAGAAGCGTCTTTTACTTGATTTTAGCTACCTTTGCACTCGCTAATCGAATAGCAGTATATCATGGTAAAGAAGAAAAGACGCTCCACCCGACGCAAGGGAAGTTCCGGTAACAAGTGGAAGGCATTGGCCGTCGTGGCTGTTCTGCTCGCCGCTATCGTCTATTATTTGTTCTTTTCAAGTATGGCTGGTGGTGCTGGCAATACCTGCATCCGTATTGATACTGACGACAACATCGATTCCGTGTTGGTCAAAGTGAAACGCGTTTCAAAGCCCGTCCCCTACCAAGTGTTCCGCAGGCTGCTGCTGTGGTCCGACTATGCCGACAACATTCAGACCGGCCGTTACCGCGTGGGAAGTGAGGGTGCGCTTCAAACCTACCGCCATATCCACAATGGAGCCCAGGCCTCGGAGACGCTGACGTTGAAGTCGGTGCGCACGAAGGCCGACTTGGCCCGCGAGGTGAGCCGTGTACTGATGTTCACCTCTGCCGAGCTACTCGACTCCCTCAACGATCCGAAGGTCTGCAAGCGCTACGGGTACACCCCGGAGACCGTTGTCGGAATGTTTATTCCCAACTCTTATGATTTGTATTGGGACATCAGCGTGAGCGATTTTCTTAAGCGGATGGACAAAGAGAGCAAGCGCTTTTGGAATGAGGACCGCATGAAGAAGGCCCAGGACATGGGACTTTCTCAGAACGAAGTGATCACCTTGGCGAGCATTGTCGATGAGGAAACCAATGATGAGAGCGAAATGCCGAAGGTGGCGGGTATGTACATTAACCGCCTCAACGATGGCATGCGCCTCCAGGCCGACCCGACCGTGAAATTTGCCACGGGCAATTTCAAAGCCAAGCGCATCTATAAGGAAATGCTTTCCGCCGACAGTCCGTACAACACCTACCGCCACAAAGGACTTCCACCGGGCCCGATTCGCATCCCCTCCGTGGCAGCTATCGACGCCGTGCTCGACTATGCGCACCACGATTATATGTATATGTGTGCCAAGCCAGACTTCAGTGGATCCCACAATTTTGCCAAGACCTACGAGGAGCACCAGCGCAATGCGAAGGACTATGCCGATGCGCTCGACAAGCGGGGCATACAATAAAATATAGGTAAAAAGAGATTTTTGGTAGTGATAGTATACACTTCACCCATAAAGGATAATCAATGACAAGCAATGGGGCTTAGCGGCAAGGTAGATTGACCTTGTCCGCGCCCCGACTGTCGCAAGGGCCTACCACGCCTTGCGACGCCGCAGTAAATAATGGTTTTAGTTTTATATGGAAGACAACAAGGTAAAGAGAGAACAAATCTTGGTTAGTATAACGGGTGTGGACCGTCCTGGTCTGACAGCCTCCATCATGGATATTCTCGCGCAGGGCAATGCGCAGATTTTGGATATTGGCCAGTCTGATATCCATAGTACGCTCTGTCTGGGCATTTTGTTTCGCATTGACGAGCAGACATCGGGCAATGTGATGAAGAACCTGCTCTTCAAGGCTACCGAGCTGGGTGTGAACATCGAGTTCGAGCCCATTGGTGACGAGGAGTATGAGAAGTGGGTGGACCGGCAGGGCAAAAACCGCTACATCCTTACGATCATCGGCCGCGGCTTGTCAGCCAGTCAGATTGCTGCTGCCACCGACGTCGTGACCCGTCAGGAACTGAACATTGATGCCATCCGTCGCCTCACAGGCCGTCAGAGCATCGTCCATCCGCAGAAGAACATGCGAGCTTGTGTGGAGTTCTCATTGCGTGGCAATCCCCGCGACCGTGAGGAGATGCAGCGCGAACTGATGCGCTTGTCTCAGGAGATGGAGATGGACTTCTCTTTCCAGAAGGATGATATGTATCGCCGCATGCGCCGTTTGATCTGCTTCGATATGGACTCTACGCTGATTCAGGCGGAGTGTATCGACGAGCTGGCGCGTCGCAATGGTGTCTATGACGAGGTGGCTGCCATCACGGCGAGTGCCATGCGTGGCGAGATAGACTTCAAGGAGAGTTTTACCCGTCGCGTGGCCTTGCTCAAAGGTCTTGATGCCAGTGTCATGGCGGAGATCGTGGACGAGATGCCGATCACCGAGGGTACGGACCGCTTGATGCGCGTCCTGAAGACCTACGGCTACAAGATCGCTATCCTCAGTGGTGGATTCACCTATTTTGGCGAGGCCCTGCAGCGTCGCTATGGTATTGATTATGTCTATGCCAACGAGCTGGAGGTGGGAGAAGACGGCAAGTTGACCGGTCGCTACCTTGGCGAGATCGTCGATGGCAAGCGCAAGGCCGAACTCTTGCGTCTCATCGCCCAGGTGGAGAAGGTCAATCTCGCCCAGACCATTGCCGTAGGCGATGGCGCCAATGACCTGCCGATGATCAGTGAGGCCGGACTGGGCATTGCCTTCCATGCCAAGCCCCGTGTCCAGGCCAATGCGCCGCAGAACCTTAAGACGATTGGTCTCGACGGCGTGCTCTATTTCCTTGGCTTCAAGGACAGCTACCTGGGCGACGCAGGCAAAATGTAGTCGGTAGAACAGAAACCCTATACGAAGAGACGGGCGGTTGCATGATAGCAGCCGCCCGTCTGTCGTAATGATGTCTGTCGTTGTGATTTCTGTCGTAATGATGCCCGGCGCCGATGCGCCGAGCATCAAAGAAGTTTACTGTATGTCCTTCTTGCTGACCCTGGTCGCAAAGACGAAATAGATGATCAATGCGATGTAGGCCACCAGTGAGAGTACTTCTGAGAGGTGGTTGTTCCACCAGTCGGTGTAGTCAAACTCCACGCCGCTAAACTTCAGCAGGGCGGAGACCACACCCATCAGCGCACCACCGGCGATGAAGCCCGACGCGATAAGCGTACCCTTTTCGCCACGCGCCTTGTTCAGCTCCTCATCCTTGCTGCGTGTGGTGACAAACCAGTTGACTGCGCCACCCACGAGCAGCGGCAAGTTGAGCTGGATGGGGATAAACATACCGAGCGCGAAGGCCAGTGCAGGCACCTTGCAGCGGTCGAGCACCAAGGCCATGACGGCGCCAATGCCGTAGAGCAGCCACGGTGCGCCCTGTCCGCTCATCAGCGGCTCGATGACGGCAGCCATGGCGTGGGCCTGCGGAGCAGCCAGCGCGTCACCCTTGAAGCCGTAGGTCTTGTCCAATAGCATCATCACGCCAGCGACGGTGGCGGCAGAGATGATCGTGCCAAGGAACTTCCAGGTCTCCTGCTTCTTCGGCGTGGTACCGAGCCAGTAGCCGATCTTGAGGTCGGTGACGAAAGCACCAGCCATAGACAGTGCCGTGCAGACCACGCCACCCATCAGGAGTGCGGCCAGCATACCAGCCTTTCCCGTCAGACCGACCGCCACCATGACGACCGAGGCGAGAATCAGCGTCATCAGCGTCATGCCCGATACTGGGTTGGAGCCAACGATGGCAATGGCGTTGGCAGCCACGGTGGTGAACAAGAAAGCGATGATAGCCACCAGGAGAATGGCCACTACGGCATGGAGAAGGTTGAAGTTCATCACGCCAAAGTAGAAGAAGAGGAAGGTGATGATCAGGGTGAGGACCGATCCCACTGCGATGATCTTGAAGGAAATGTCGCGCTGCGTGCGGATGACGTCCTTGTCAGCGGCGCCTTTGCCCTTCATCTCGCGTGCCGCCAGGCCCACAGCACCCTTGATGATGCCCCAGCTCTTGACGATACCGATGATGCCGGCCATGGCGATGCCGCCGATGCCGATGGAGCGGGCGTAGGAAGTGAAGATTTGCTCAGGCGTCATGTCACCCACGGCGGTGGTGATGGTCGGATCCCATTGGTTCAGAACCGTGTCGGGGAAGATAATGGCCATGGCGGGCACGATGATCCACCATACGCAGATGGAGCCCATGCAGATAATGAAGGCGTAACGGAGGCCGATGATGTATCCCAGTCCGAGTACGGCAGCACCCGTGTTGAGTTTCACGACCAGCTTGGCCTTCTCGGCTATCGTCTCGCCAAAGGCCACGGCGCGGCTTGTCACCTGCTCGTTCCACCATCCGAAGGTGGCCACGGTGAAGTCATAGAGTCCGCCGATGATGCCTGCCAGCAACAACGGTTTGGCTTGGCTGCCGCCCTTCTCGCCCGAGACGAGCACCTGGGTCGTAGCCGTTGCCTCGGGGAAGGGATACTTTCCGTGCATGTCCTTGACGAAATACTTGCGGAAAGGAATCAGGAACAGAATACCCAAGACACCACCGAGGGCCGCGGCGATGAAGATCCTGAGGAAGTCGGCATGCAGGTCGAGCATGTAGATGGCCGGCATGACGAAGATGCCGCCTGCCACGATAGCGCCCGAGCAAGCTCCGATACTCTGGATGATGACGTTCTCGCCGAGAGCGTTCTTGCGCTTTGCCGCCGAGGAAAGGCCGATGGCGATGATAGCGATGGGGATGGCGGCCTCGAAGACCTGGCCCACCTTCAGTCCCAGATAGGCAGCGGCGGCAGAGAAGAGCACCGCCATGAGCACGCCCCAGGTCACAGACCATGCGTTGACCTCGGGATAATTCTTGTCCGGACTCATCACCGGCTCGTACTTTTCGTCCGGTTTGAGCTCGCGAAACGCGCTCTCGGACAATTCGATTGGTTTTGTTTCTTGATTTTCCATTGTTGCTATTTTAGATTATTTGATGCGCTGTATGGATGTCTGTCTTTAGATTGTTGTTCCACTTGCGGCATGTGCTTGGACGCGGCGGCAGCCAGCTTCGTATTCCGCCCGTCGGGGTGCCCAAACGTTCTCATGACCGATTTCCGATGCAAAAATACTTAAAAACATCCATATCTGCAAATCGTAAAGCCTCTTTGTGAGCAATGAATGTGCAAAAATCGCTCCAAGGCCCCGTGCAAGGGATGGTGCACTATACCTAATCATGGGGATAAGGCACATTGTTTTGTGTATATTTCCCTGCGAAGAGACTTCGGAAAAAGAGTTTTTTCGTACCTTTGCGGACGAATAATGCGGTGGCTTCCTGTGAGGAGGCTTCGTCGAAGGACGATTTCCACCGACAGGGCGCGAAGCTAAAATACCCATAAATGATGATTGTATAATAGCAGGAAATTATGTTACTTTGCAACGTGAAATAACCCCTGCAGTGTAGGCAAAAGAAAGAACAAGATGAAAATTCAGAAAACATACCAGGAAGAGGATAAGATGATCAGCCTTATCCGCGACAATTACGACTTGCTCCAAAGTCTCGGCAGCTTTGGCATCCATCTCGGTTTTGGCGACAAGACGGTCCGCGAGGTCTGCGAGCAGGAGCAGGTAGATACCTATACCTTCCTCACCGTCGTCAATTTCACGATCAATGGCTATCGCGACTTCGACGATACCGACCGCATTTCCCTGCCCACGCTCGTCAAGTATCTCCGTGCGAGCCACGAGTACTACCTCGACTACCAGCTTCCGGCCATCCGGCGCGAACTGGAACGCGCCCTCGACGAGAGCAACAACCTCGCTCGCCTGATCATGAAACTCTTCGACGAGTATGCCCGCTCTATTCGCAATCACATGCAGTTTGAGGAGAAGTCCCTCTTCCCCTATGTCGAGCAACTGATCCAGGGCAAGGCCAGCGACCAGTACGACATCCACACCTTCTCCCGCCACCACGGACAGAACGAGTTGAAACTTCGTGAGTTGAAGAGCATTATCATCAAGTATCTTCCCTCCGACAGCCTCCACAACAACCAGCTCACCGCCACGCTTTACAATCTATATAACTGTGAGCGTTGGCTCTCCTCCCATGCTGAGGTGGAGGACCACATCTTCATCCCCGCCGTACGTCGCCATGAGAAGAAGTTGAAGCGCGACGACGTCAGCGTCAAGATCTCATCGATGCTGGGTCAGAATGCCGACAATGGCGAGGCCCTTTCCGACCGCGAGCGCGACGTGGTCATCGGAGTCGTCCAGGGAATGACAAACAAGGAGATTGCCGACCACCTATGCATCTCGACCAATACCGTCATTACCCACCGTCGGAATATTGCCCGCAAGCTACAGATCCATTCGCCGGCCGGCCTCACCATCTATGCCATCGTCAACCATCTGGTGGATATCTCTGCCGTGAAACTCTGACGCAGTCTCTTTGGACAGTGTGTGGTCCTGGTTACTCCGGTAACCGCCCCTCTCTTTCGTCCTCGTCTGCCTCCCTCTGTGCCTGCTCAGAAAAGAGAAAATGCGTTTCCTCGGGGAGAAAATTTTGCAACCTCGTGATGAAACAAAATGCGCACTTCGGCAGTCCCTCGCGCGCCCTCGCTGCCGAAGACGTCTGTGTCGCCTCGTGGTCCTGTGATGATAGGGGTGGATGGTGGCTTTTAGACGAGAAAAGCACAGAAAGCGCAAAATAAATAAGGAGAAAACTGCAAAGAGAAAGATTTTTAGAAAAAAGATTCCGATAAATTTGGCGGGACGAAAATAAATGGCTAACTTTGCACCCGCATTTGAGAGACAATGCTTGGCGATTCGGTAACGAACTCTGGAAGGATGGGTGAGTGGCTGAAACCAGCAGTTTGCTAAACTGCCGTACGAATTTCTCGTACCGGGGGTTCGAATCCCCCTCCTTCCGCCAGGATTCTCAAAGATGTCTGTTGGTCGATTCATCTAATGGTTAGGATACAAGATTCTCAATCTTGGCATAGGGGTTCGATTCCCCTATCGACTACTTGTTAAGTATACCCTAGTGGGTAAAGTGTTTGTGGTGTAACCTTAGGGTCGATTCATCTAATGGTTAGGATACAAGATTCTCAATCTTGGCATAGGGGTTCGATTCCCCTATCGACTACTTTATGGTTTAAGGGTTTTAAAATGAGGCTTTTCGTAGCGCCGTGATGGCGCTCGAAAAGTTTTTTTGTTATGTAGTCCTGTTGTCTTTTTTTCGTCGTCTTTTCTCCCCGTCATATTTTCTCCCTTTAATATTTGCGTATCTCGCAAACTTACTGTAACTTTGCACGTCGAAATACAGATATAAAGATACGATTATTACAATGAACATTTTATTCATAGGTTTTGTCGCGCTCCTTCTTGTCGCGCTCGCCGGATGGGCGATTGCTGAGTTGAAAGGCCGTATGGGCGACTATCAGAATGATGCCGAGGAGGCAGAGGAGTTGGCCGCGTTTGTCAAGGCTGGTGGCTACACCGAGAAGACCATCTACGACAGTCAGAAGAAAAACTCCATCAAGGGGTATCAGTCCGTAGGATAACTGCTTCCGTCGCGCCAGGGTGTGCGAAGGACTTGATTGCTGCCGGCAAGAGGTAGTAGTATGATGGGGGAGGGTGCCGTCTGCGCTCCTCCCGAGGATGGTTGCGCTATAGCCCCGAAGCTCAGTGGAGAAGGCAATGACCGTGCGCAACAAAGAAATGTTAAAACTCATGCCAAAATGAGGCTTCCTTTGTTGTCTTCCAATTATTTTCACTACCTTTGCACACACAAATCAACATTCGAATCGCTCGGTTTCAGTTCTGAAACCAGCATCATACATCGAAAAATTTCCCTACACATATAACATATATGTTGAGTAAAGAAGAATTATTGACCAAGGATATTTCCGAATTGGAAAATATCGCCCAGTCTCTTGGTGTCACCAATGAGTTTGATGATGACAAGGAGGGACTCATTTATGCCATCCTCGATCGCCAGGCGGATCGTGGTGCCGCCGAGCAGGCCGCGCCACTGAAGCGCAAGCGTGTGAGAATAGCCAAGAAAGATACAGACCGTGTCTATACTGTCAATGGCCGCGAGGGTGAGAATTTTGACGTAAAGAAAAACAAGATAAAGAACGAGGCTCCCTCCCTCTTCAAGGATTTGCCCGCTGGGCTGCCCGAGGAAGAAGAGGAGCCCGCAGCAGAGGAAGAACCGATTATGCTGAACGAACAGAATTGGGATAACATGACCCCTGAGGAGATTATGGCCTCTATCCCTAAGCATAGGGGACGCAAGTCAAAGGCCGAGCAAGAAGCCATCGCGCGTGCAGAGGCTTACATCCAGGCTCGCGAGCAGCGCGCCGCTCAGCAGCCCAACGACGAAGCGGATCTCCAGCACGAGTCTGAGGAGCCTGCCCAAGAGGCCCGCCCAGTGGCAGTGGAAGTACCCGACTTCATCCAGGAGCAGGCGGCAGCACGCCAAAGCGAGATCGAGACGGCAGCGGAAGAAGACCACGCGGCCACGGACAAGGATCACGATAATCTTTTGGCCCAGCTCCAGGCCAAGGTCAACGACCGCAAGGATCCTCCCAAGGAAGACCCAGGCATGACCGAAGACGGTGTCTGGGCAGGCGATCCTGGAGACGGCACGGATTTCATCGTCGTCGAGGACCTGCCGATAGAAGACCAGGGCGCGCTCCCCACATTCGATATCTTTGATCGTCCGACGACGCAGCCAGCGGCTGCTGCTCCAGCTTCCTTCAAGCCCGTGGCCGCCGCTCCCGCACAGGCAGGTGTGGAAAAGTTTGATTTTTCCGATTTGGTGAAGGCTAATGGCGTTCTTGAGGTGATGTCCGACGGCTATGGATTCCTTCGCTCTTCCGATTACAATTATCTTTCTTCCCCCGACGATGTCTATGTCTCCGTCCAGCAGGTCAAGCACTTTGGTCTCAAGACGGGCGACGTGGTGGAGTGTCATGTGCGCCCGCCCCACGATGGCGAGAAATACTTCCCGCTGACGAGCATCGACAAGATCAACGGGCGTGTGCCCTCCGAGGTGCGCGACCGCGTGCCTTTCGAGCATCTCACGCCGCTCTTCCCCGATGAGAAATACATGCTCTGTGGCAACCGCGCCACCACCAATCTGAGCATGCGTATCGTCGATCTCTTCGCTCCGATTGGCAAGGGTCAGCGCGCGCTGATCGTCGCCCAGCCCAAGACTGGTAAGACCATGCTCATGAAGGACGTGGCCAATGCCATTGCCGCCAACCATCCCGAAGCCTACCTGATGATGCTGCTCATCGACGAGCGCCCTGAGGAGGTCACGGACATGGCCCGCACCGTCAATGCTGAGGTCATCGCCTCCACCTTCGACGAGCCTGCCGAGCGCCATGTCAAGATCGCCGGCCTTGTACTGGAGAAGGCCAAGCGCATGGTGGAGTGTGGCCACGACGTGGTGATCTTCCTCGACTCCATCACGAGGTTGGCGCGCGCCTACAATACCGTGGCTCCCGCCAGCGGCAAGGTGCTCACTGGTGGTGTCGATGCCAATGCCCTTCAGAAGCCGAAGCGCTTCTTCGGTGCTGCGCGCAACATCGAGGGCGGCGGTTCTCTGACCATCATCGCCACGGCCCTGATTGATACGGGTTCCAAGATGGATGAGGTGATCTTCGAGGAGTTCAAGGGAACGGGCAACATGGAGTTGCAGCTCGACCGCTCGTTGAGCAACAAGCGCATGTTCCCGGCCGTCAACCTCGTGGCCTCCAGCACGCGCCGCGACGACCTGCTGCAGGATGACACCACCGTGAACCGCATGCGCATCCTCCGTCAGTATATCGGCGATATGACGTCGATCGAGGCGATGAATACCATCCATGACCGCATGATCAAGACGCGCGACAACGAGGAGTTCCTGATGTCCATGAATGAATAGTGGTGCAGGAGCGTGTCTGTCATAATCAAGACTTAGAAAACTGGTAATAGATACTTTTTTAAGGTTTAAAGAATTTAGAACGATGAACATCAACGATTTCAATTTCGCAGGACACAAAGCTATTGTCCGCGTCGACTTCAATGTGCCATTGGACGAGAATGGCCATGTTACGGATGACACCCGCATTCGTGGCGCGTTGCCTACGTTGAAGAAGATTCTCGCCGATGGTGGCGCGTTGATTATGATGAGCCACATGGGCAAACCGAAGGGCAAGGTCAATGCCAAGCTCTCCCTGAGTCAGATTGTCAAGAACGTCAGCGACGCCCTCGGCGTGGACGTGAAATTTGCCAAGGATGCCGGCAAGGCCGACGCCGAGGTGGCTGCCCTCCAGGGTGGCGAGGCGCTACTGCTGGAGAACCTCCGTTTCTATGCCGAGGAGGAGGGTAAGCCCGTTGGTGTCGAGAAGGGCACCCCGGAGTATGACCAGGCCAAGGCCGAGATGAAGGATCGTCAGAAGGAGTTTGCCAAGAAGCTTGCCTCCTACGCCGATGTCTATGTCAACGATGCCTTTGGCACCGCCCATCGCAAGCACGCCTCTACGGCCGTGATTGCTGACTACTTCGACAAGGACCACAAGATGCTCGGTCTCCTGATGGAGAAGGAGGTGACGGCCATCAACAACGTGATGAAGAACGCGCAGCATCCTTTCACCGCCATCATCGGTGGTTCTAAGGTGAGCTCCAAGCTCGGCGTTATCAAGAATCTGCTCGACAAGGTGGACAATCTCATCATCGGTGGCGGTATGGGCTATACGTTCATCAAGGCTCTTGGTGGCAAGATCGGTATGTCGCTCCATGAGGACGACCTCATTCCCGAGGCACTCAATGTGATTCAGACTGCCAAGGAGAAGGGCGTCAATCTGAGCCTCTCTGTGGCTACTGTCTGCGCTCAGGAGTTCTCCAACGATGCTCCCCGCAAGATCTTCCCGATCAATGATATTCCCGACGATTGGGAGGGAATGGATGCTGCTCCGGCCAGCCTCGAAAACTGGGAGAAGATCATCCTCGCTTCCAAGACCATCTTGTGGAACGGTCCGGTCGGTGTCTTCGAGCTTGAGAACTTCTCTCATGGCACGGGTGAGATTGCCAAGTGCGTAGCCCAGGCCACGCAGGAGAATGGCGCCTTCTCGCTCGTTGGTGGTGGCGATTCCGTCGCAGCCGTCAATAAGTTCGGCCTTGCCGACAAGGTGTCCTATGTCTCTACCGGTGGTGGCGCCATGTTGGAGGCCATCGAGGGCAAGGTGCTTCCCGGCGTGGTAGCTATCGAGAAGTAATAGCTATCGATCATTATTAGCAAATCGAATCCTATAGTAGCAAAGGGTGGTTCCGTTGGGAGTCGCCCTTTTGCGACTTCTGGTAATTCCACTTCTCTAATTGATTTGATCCCACTTTCTGTAATTGATCAGATCCAATTGTTTACCAAGCTGGTAAACAATATATAAAACAAAGAAGCATCCCTTTTGAGGATGCTTCTTGCGGTGCGTACGAGATTCGAACTCGTGACCTCCTGCGTGACAGGCAGGCATTCTAACCAACTGAACTAACGCACCATTGGTTGCAATATGAAAGCGGTGTGTACGAGATTCGAACTCGTGACCTCCTGCGTGACAGGCAGGCATTCTAACCAACTGAACTAACACACCATGCGTTGTTGCGCTGGGCGCTTTTCTCATTTGCGGGTGCAAAGGTACTATTAATATTTCACGTGACCAAACTTTTGCAGGACTTTTTTCTGATAATTTTGAAAATACGCAGTTTTTTGCCATTTACGCCCTTCGTTCGCCCCAAGCGATGAGGTGCTGGCTTGCTCCTTTCCTCTCGATTGATGAGGCGCTGGCTTGATTCTTTCCTCTCCGAACGATGAGGCGGCTGGTTGGTCCGTCCCTATCATTATTGATAATGATTTTGAAAGCACGGTGGCCAGTATCTCCCCGATTTTGCCTACCTTTGCAGTCCCATTTACATTTATATATAATATATTATCAGCGATATGCAAAAATCGATCTTTGGTTCTCTCGCTCTGCTTGCCCTGGGACTTCCCCTCGGAGCAGCTGCGGAGAACGACCAAGAGCCGCGCAGTATCCCTACCGATACGGCGAAGGTCTATGATATTGACGAGATAGTCGTCATCGAGCAACCGAAGGAGGCCTACCGCCTGCGTCGCCAGCCGTTGAGCAGCACGCAGTTCTCTGCCTCCCAGCTTGCCAATATCAATATGCAGAGTCTCGGCCAGCTCTCTTCCTACGTCCCCTCGTTCTCCATGCCCGAGTATGGCAGCCGCATCACCTCGGCAATGTACGTCCGTGGCATCGGATCGCGCATCAATTCTCCCGCCGTGGGCATCTATGTCGATGGCATGCCGATTCTGAGCAAGAGCGCGTTCAACTTCCATACCTACGACGTGGAACGCGTGGATGTCCTTCACGGCCCGCAGAGTACGCTCTATGGCATGAACACCGAGGGCGGCCTGATCCGACTTTTCACCCGCAATCCCTTCTACTATCAGGGCACGGACCTCCGCCTCTCCCTCGCCACCAAGTTTGGTCGCAAGGCCGAGGTGAGCCACTACGCGCGCGTCAACGACCGTTTCGCCTACTCCCTTTCAGGATTCTACAATGGTACCAACGGTTTTTTCACCAACCAGTATAATGGCGAGCGCGCCGATCAGATGAATGAGTTTGGCGGCCGGGTGCGCCTCTCGTGGCGTCCCACTACCCGCTGGTCGCTCGACTTCATCACCGACTATCAGCATGTCAACCAGCACGGTTTCCCCTATGGCGAACTGATGACGGCCGACATGATCGCTTCCGCCCCGATCACCTCTCCCTACTACGGATTGCAAAAGGGCACGCAGGACCCCAACACCAATCGCCCGGGCTACTACCAGCGCAACTATCTCAACACGGGCGTGATGGCGGCCTACAAGGGCGAGGGTTTCGAGGCGACCAGCACGACGACCTACCAGCTACTCAACGACCGTATGCTGATGGATGTCGACTACCAGCCGAAGGACTATATGAGCCTGACGCAAAAACAGTTGCAGAACACGCTTTCGCAGGAGTTCTCCGTCAAGAGTCGTAGCACGGGCATTTGGCACTGGGCTTTCGGCGCCTTTGGATCCTACCAGTGGCTCCGCACCGAAGCCCCCGTCCACTTTGGCGAGGCCATGAACAAGACCTTGTCTGCCACCACTACTCAGGCGGCCTATTCGGCCATCTCTTCCGCCATGCAGAAGAAGATGTATGACGTGCTGATAGCGAAGGGGACACCCGCCGAGGTGGCAGGACCGCTCGCCCAGGGTATGGCCGCGACAGCCATCACGGCCGCAGGTGGCGTCAACATCAACCTTCACTTGACGGACGTGCCCGGCAACTATCACACGCCGACCTACAACCTCGGTGTCTATCATGAGAGCAACATCGAGATCACTCCCCGCCTGACGGCCACCCTCGGCCTCCGCTACGACTACAGCAACGTGGCCATCGACTACGAGGCGAGTGCTGCGGTCAATGTCGCCGCCAGCGTCATGGGCCAGCAGGTGGCTTCTGCGGTGAGTTCGGCGCTCGCCGACCACCAGCGCAACCATTTCGACGAGTTTCTGCCGAAGGTCGGACTGACCTACAACCTTGGCAAGGCAGGCAACGTCTATGCGCTCTTTGCCAAGGGCTATCGTGCCGGAGGCTACAATATCCAGATGTTCTCTGACATCCTTCAGAGTGAGCTCCAGGCCGCCTCGCGCAATTTCCGCCAGCCAGGCGACATCCGCATCGACCATGACGCAGCGGCCTACGACCGTATCGCCAAGTCCATCACCTATAAGCCCGAGACCTCCTGGAACTATGAGCTTGGCGCCCATCTCAACCTGCTCGACTCGCGCCTGCAGCTTGACCTCTCCGCCTTCTATATGCAGATACGCGACCAGCAGGTCTCCGTCATGGCCCGCACCTATGGTTTCGGCCGCATGATGACCAATGCTGCCAAGAGCCACTCCTGTGGCCTGGAGGCGCGTCTGCGCGGCATTACAACCGATGAGCGCCTCTCGTGGTCTTTGGCCTATGGATTCACCTCGGCCTGCTTCGACGACTACACCGACTCGGTGCGCACCGCCACCGGCTATTCTCCCGTCAGCTACAAGGACAACCACGTGCCCTTCGTGCCGCAGCATACGCTCGCTGCCACTGCCGACTACAAGATCCTGGTCGATCCCGCGGCGCTCCTCGATCCGACCCATCGCCTCCACCTTCGCGATGTCACCGTCGGACTCAACCTTGCGGCCCAGGGACAGACCTATTGGGACGAGGCCAACACCATCAGCCAAAACTTCTACGCCACCCTGGGCGCCCACGCCGAGGGCAATTTCGGTCCGCTGAAGTTAAACCTCTGGGTGCGCAACCTCACCGATACCAAGTACAACACCTTCGTGGTGCAGAGTGGCGCGACGGGCCAGACGCTTTCCTTCGCCCAGCTTGGCAATCCCTTCCAGCTCGGTATCGACCTGAAATACCATTTCTAAAAGGTTATCTGCTGCAAGGTAGATAACAAAACACAACGCTTCGCAAGGAACCTCAAAAAAGCCGTCCTTTGCAGTTGGAATACTGCAGAGGACGGCTTTGTAAGTATGCTCGGCACGAGCATTGTCTAACGGGTGCAAGTCCCGAGTAAGCCCTAATAGCGGGAATTACATAGCCAAGAGCAAGGGTGTTCATCGCAAGGTGAAATCTGAAGGAAGCTGGCGGCAAACATCTGACCTAACGAACAGAAACTTCATATAAGGCATTTGACCATGGATAAGATTGCATCACAAATCAAAGTCCCATAGCTATTCGGAATGGTTGGTGTAAATGAGGTAGGTATAAGATGAAAAAATAATGCCCTTATCCGAGGAGGTCTCACGGACGCTTCAAATAGTTTTTTTTACGAAGAAGCGGAGTAAAGCTTGCCGTGAGAAGTCAGCAGACGCCATAGTAGTGCAATACTCGATAACGTTGCATGAAGGGCTGAACCTAACAATTAAACGATAGTAATTGAAACATACCTCATGAAGGAAAGAATGCAGAAAACATTATCCCAAGTTAATGGCTGCCCCCAAA
>QWCB01000325.1_pt1 | contig 65379 bp, 77 predicted proteins | sample 1972511 | NCBI WGS metagenome assembly QWCB01 (sample SAMN09866719, study PRJNA288562) | Human gut metagenome isolate term5_stool, whole genome shotgun sequencing... | isolation source: gut | host: Homo sapiens | place: USA: California | reverse complement strand
TGTTTATTGAGTATTTCTTAAATTCACGCCTGCCACAAACGGAACAAATATGTTTTTTATTTTTGTATTTTGCCAATAATAAAATTTCTCTCCTTTTATAGAAAACCTTGGCTCAAGATTGCCCTCGTCTTATTCGTTAGGGTTTCCCTTGAATTTCTATCATTTTTTACTTGAAGCAATTTAGGTCTTTACCACAAGTTCTTCTTACCACCTCTAATGTGGCTTTATCTTGATTCCCACATTGAGGACAAGTCCATACATTGTCTTCGTTTAGCTTGATTTCTCCATCGAAGTCGCACTTGAGACAATAGTCGGATTTGATATTAAACTCTGCGTATTGAATGTTATCGTAAATGTACTTTACGAGCGTTTCCAATGCGGTTAAGTTTCCACTCATGTTAGGAACTTCTACAAATGAGATACAACCGCCCAATGCGTGTTCTTGAAATCCAGATTCGAATTTAAACTTTTCGAAAGCTGAAATTTCTTCACGAACATCAACATGGAAAGAATTAGTGTAATACCCTTTATCCGTAACGTCTTTGATTTCTCCAAAACGTTCTTTGTCAATCTGTGCAAATCTATAACCTAAAGATTCAGCAGGAGTGCTGTAAACGCTAAACCCTAATCCTGTTTCTTCTCTCCATTCTTTTGCTTTCTTTTCGATGTATTTCAACACATCTAACGCAAACTTCTTTCCTTTTTCTGTTGTGTGAGATTCGCCAGTAACCAATACACTTGTTTCATAAAGACCGATATAACCAACAGAAACAGTTGAATAACCATTTTCTAGTAAAGGTCTGATCGGCTCATGCGGTTCTAATCTTGCGATTGCACCGTATTGCCAGTGCATTGGAGATACATCACTCGTTACATCCTTCAACAAGTCGTATCGAAGCAGACCGACTTTTTTTATTAAGTCAAGTCTGTTATCGAGAATCTCATAAAATTTCTTTTCATTCCCCATTGCTAAGATTCCAATTTGAGGAAGGTTTAAAGACGCAACACCGAAATTGAATCTACCTTCCCATTTGTAATTTCCGTTTTCATCTTTCCAAGGCGAAAGGAAACTTCTGCACACTAATCAATTATTTCTAATTGCTCTGACTATTTCTTCTATTGTGTATAGCTAAGTTAAGTCCATTTTAATTGTTATACACATAGCCTCCCGCTTCTGGCTAGTGCTTATCTCTAGTCTTATCAGCTACACTCATCACTGATAGTCGATACACCTTCCATATTTGTGGATTGGCACGAGATTGCCCTTTCGGGTTTCCTCGTTAGCTTGCTTTTGCAAACACCTGTTAAGCGAACAGTTCAAGAGGTTTTAAATGGGCTACAGCTTTCTCCTTACCCATTGGACTAAACACGTTTCCTTCGTAATGCTCTCTCATAATCTTTGCCGAAATGTAGTCGGGATAGAACCGTTTAGACGTACATTCGATTGCTTTTTGAGTAACGTAGTAATACTCGGAATCTTTATGAATGTTATTTTCATCTAACACATAAACAAGCTTCGGGAAAGTAGGTGTCGTGTAAACACCTTTAGAGTTTTTAATTCCTACAATTCTTTGCTCCAGAATCTCATAAATGATTTTTGCTACTTCTTCTTTGTACTCATCTTCGTCATCGATGTGAAGGAATAGCGTAACAAACGGTGTCTGGCCATTTGCTGTACATCGTCATACCCTCGTTTTCACGATATTTGAAGGGACTAGACTATATCTTAATCTCGTTTATACGAGACCAAATGCGTTTCGATTAAAGGACTTATGTCGATAATTACTCGTTGCCTAGCGGGATCGCTCCCGCCCTACTCTACTTGGCTGTTAGCCTTTCGATAGTCGTTAGCATTACTTTTCATAATGACGGTATTACCTCTATCCATATCGGACTTAGGCTCTCTTATCAGCATATTGGTTATTTTGCTATGACCGTTAGCGTGTCGCTTAGCACACCCGTACTCTGTACGTTGCATTTGTAAATTCATTTAATTATCACTAATTAAAGCACCATGTACATAGTGTATTTATCTGGTATTGAATGGTTTGAATACCACTTTCAAGATCTTTTTTAGTTAATTCTTTTGCCATCTTTTCAGCAAGTTCAATGTCTTTAACTACATCAAGGCTTGTTTTAAAGTTTTTGTCGTAAGACTTCCGTAAATACTTACCTAAACAAGAAATGTTTACCGATTGTCCACCTTGTTGGTTCGAAGCTACGACTGCAATAACTTGTGTCATAATGTTACAAGCAACTTGAAAAGATCTTGGACTGTCAATTGTCTTCCCATTGATTACCGTTCCATTATCTAAAATGTCTCGCATATTGATTAAACAGCAATTAAAACTAGGCTGAATCATATAGTCAAGATCCATCCGCATAAAGCGGACTGACTATATCATTATCTGCTATTGTTTTATCCTTTAGCAGATACTGGGCACTTCCAGAAGTCCATTTCATAACTTCTGTACTCTACTCACTTACTCCGCAACGTATTTCTCATTGCTTCTGTTTTCGATAGTCGATTGACTTTGCTATGTTTTATAGCCTTAGCACAGGATTACGCTATAAGCACTTCCCTGTTAGCTTGTTCGTTTATTGTCATTTCCTACAATTCCTTCTTGGCGAACAAACACCCTGCAATTACAGGTTCACCCAGTTTTCTTAATATGTCGCCATATTAAGCCACGATTTTCTCATGGACATGAATGGCACCGCTTTCGTGCGCTTCTAAAATATCACTCGGCAATAATCTTCTTTTGGCAATATCCTTCGAAACTTCGCCTGCGATTAAATCTCTTTGAGTTGAAATAATAGTTGCGTCTTTGTTTGAATTTTCATTCATCACTTCTTCGTTTTCTTGACGAATAAGACCCATAATGTTGTCGTCTGTCGTGTTATGTTTTCTCTTATATTCTTGAACAGCACGATAGGATTCATAAGATTTTGCAATTCTAGGATTATGTCTCTTTACAAGTTCGAAGTACACTTCTTTTTCAATGTCTTCTACTGTTGTTTCTTTTGTGTTTTTCTTTTCGATGTTTTTCTCAATGCTTTCGGCAATTTGTTTGGATAGATCTTCATTTTCATAACCCAATGCCGCCATTGAAGCTTTGTTAATTGCTACTTCAATTTTTGTTTTATCGAAATTATCCTTTGTTCCGTTCCTTTTTGTTACTGCTATCATTATTTCTTTCACCTAATTCCATTTCTTTAGTTGGTTTATCTTTATCTAAAATGTACTTTTCATATAAATCACCAAAGAAAGCAGGATATTTTTTGTGAAGCATTTCCAACATTCCCTTACACAATTTTCGAATATCAGGCTGTGCTCCATTTTCACATCTTAGGTTCAAGACGTGCCTGATTTCTCTGATATTTCCAGATACAACAATTGTCGTCTTTGTGCATTGAGGTAAGATTGCTCTTGCTTGTTCTGCTTTTAATCCTAAGTCAATCAATTGTCTGTATCGAAGTTCAATATCTTTTAAGCCATTCACCATCACCTCGTATTCATCTGAATGTTCTTCGATTCCCTCCGGAATAATAACCTCAAGATTGTTATATTTAACATAACGTTGAGATTGTTGAGAGAAACTTAACAGCCTATGTCGTACAATTTGATTAGCGGTCGCCCGATCAGTTTCAATCATGAAGGACAATGTAGCGTGCTCTAAAACACTCTCATGTCCCATTTTGATTAGTCGTCGGACAAATTGTTCACCGCTCTCTCTATTTAGCGGGGATTCTGATTTGTAACAAACCCTCCCCGCTTGTTCAACTAAATACAATAATTTGTCGTAATCAGGTTCATCACGAAGACAAACCTGTGGTTTAGTAATCTGCATATTTCACCTCTAAAGTTGTTCTAGTAGTTTATATTTGTAGCAAAGCATGAAGATCGTGTCTTGGAGTATTTCACGTTGTTTAGATCCATCTGGATAATCTTCTGGATATTCTTCTAATTCCACTTTCAAATCTTCAATTACTTCTTCATAAAAATCTAATAAGAATCGTCTTGTCTCTCGTTTTATCTTTCTCTCCTCGTATCAATCGTAGTAATAAACATCAAGGTCTAAAATATAGAAAAACATATTGTGCATACCATAATCGACTGTTGTGATATAGCCTCCCCACCATCTTAAATAAGGTGCGTCTGGTTTTAACTCACCAATTTTCTCAAAACATTCTTCTTGTGTTTTAAATCTTCCGATTCTTTTAGAATCTTCAATCGTTGAACCATATTTCAATTCGTATCTTTCCATGTGTTATCCTCAATCTTTCGGTTTCCAATAACTACGATCAGGGCATATATCTTTCGCATTGCACCAATAGCATAGTGGGCTTGGATTGGCGACTGAACGTTTCTTTTCATCATTCATTGCTTTAAATGTTTTAATGATTTCTCTCTTTGTGGTGATAGGATCACTCCCATAAATATATTTAGGCCCTCTCTCATTCATTTCATCTTCCATTTTTGAAGTAACTTTTGGCACAAATAACGTGTCTTGGAATTGGTTTAATTTTGTGAAGTTGTATGTTCCTTTATATGGATATTCTCCATATTTATCTTCGACGGCCATGAAGTAAATGGGAAGTTGTAGGTCTTCACGCCGCTTCTGCTTTTGGAACTTCTTTTTTGATGTTTTATGATCCACTACAACGATTCCATCTTTGTCTTCATAGACCAAATCAATAAAACCACGAACCTTAATATCAACGTCTTCATCGTCCAATACTGTTGGGATAGTCAATACGAAATCGTCTTCAACACCGATAATTTTCGGAGAATCACTTAGGAACGAATAAAACCCTTTTTTGTGCTTGAATAGGTCAAAATTAAGCCTTGCTTGTTGAAGTAATAGTTCTATATCACCTTCGTCTTTAAACGGCTCTATTTCGCTCCTAATGCGCTCTAAGCCCATTTCTATAACCTCATCTTCGGTAGATCCCAGTTCAAGCGTTTTATTATCATAACCAGTGTTTTGTAATTTCAATAAGTTTTCCAAAACAAGGTGAACTGCACTACCATAACTTAGAAAGATACTTTCTTGTTTACCGATTGCCTTGTCAATGTATTCATAACGCCACTTTCTAGGACAAGTGTGAAAGTTGTTTATTTGAGAGTAGGATAGTTTGTTGTGAACTTCCTTCATCATCAATCCAATTCGTCTTCTTCTCCGACTTCATAAATCTCAAAGTCGTCAAGTGTTGTACTGTACATCTCTTTGATTTGCTCAATTTCTTCTTTTGTGAACTCTTTTTTAATTACTTGACACGACGGAAGAAATTCCTCGTTTTTAACTACTGATAAACAATCATTTTCGTCTAATGTTAAGCTAACTTTGTAATACTGCGAATCTTTAGGAGTATTCATGTATCGGTGGTACAGTTTGTATTTCACTTCGTCTGTTCTATCTTCGAGTAGCGTAGAAGCGTAATCAAAACAAGCGTGAAAGATGGTGCTATGATCTTTTGAATAGTCAACACTAGAAAAATCAATACTCAATGAATAAATTCTTTCCTCTGAAATAGTTGCAACATTATAGTGTTTATCTGCTATTCGCACGGTGGTAGTTTTTGTGCCAAAGCTAACAGCAAAGCCTTCATTTTCACAAATTTCTTTTAACTCTGATTTTTTCATTTTGCCTCCTTTTATAAATTGAACTCTTTTGCTTTTACTTCTATGTCTTTCAGAATGTCTGTGATTGTTAATCGCAACCGCTTCATCTTCTCTTTGTTGGCAAGAATGTAGTTGTATTCGTTAGATATGGTGTTATCGTACTCTCTTAGCAGAAAATTACAGAATTGTACTCTTTTCCAAATCTCTTTCCTTATTTTTTCTTCTGTTTTTTCTCTATCAGTATCGTCCCAAACGAACATAAGACCTCCTATTTCGGAATACAAGCATAAGTAATAGCTAATGCGGCAATACTCATGCAAACTAAGCAGACGTTAATCAAAATGTTCTGAATTTTGTTGTTTTTTAATTCACTCATTTCAGGTTTTTCCTTTCTTTCCGCACTTTTAATGCAGATTCAATAGATAACATCAATGCACCCAATCCAACAAAGAAGAATCCAGTACCAAGTAATAAGTCAATTAAATCTCTAATTTCCACATTAACCCTCCTTCTTGTCTACGAAATGAAGCTTATCCACAATTACATCTGTTGTGTAAATTCTCTTCCCGTCTTTTTCATAATTACCTGTTGAAATTCTGCCTTCGAGAACGATCTTATTTCCTTTTTTAAAATGTGTTGCCAATACCTCTGCTGTCCCACCAAAAGCAGTGATCGGGATAAAATCAGATGTTTGTTGTCCTTTTTGTGCGGCTTCTTTTCGTTTATCTTTGTTCATCTGTCTATCAGCAGCCACAATCGCATAGGCTCGTGCTTTTCCATTTTCGCTGTATCTAAGTTCAGGATCTCTAATCAATCTTCCGTAAAGTGCAACTAAATTCATTTTTTCTCCTTTTTCTTAATAATCTACTTCTGCAATTCGTTGAATCAGAACATCAATATAATTTTTCATTGCAAATGACTGATCGTACAATAAATCTCTTGAATCTTCTTCGAAGTCGTTTGTGCCTAAATAAAACTGTAATTTTTGGTAGTTATCCACTACGCCCTCAAGCTCTTTTAATAAGCGTCTTCCACGTTCGTATCTATTCCTGGTTTCTCTATCCATTCTTATGCTTCCTTTCTTCTCTCACTCGGGAACTCAACTTCTAATGCGTCAATTTTTAAAATACAGCCTTTTGGATAAAACATCTTTCCAAATGAAGCGTCCTCATGGAAGTAAAACATCAATTCATTTTCTGTTTTCCCATAATCTGTAAAACTAACTTCGAACTCTTTGTCATCAACGATCAACAAATCGCTATTGTGTCTTGTTCGATAAAAGTAATATGTTCCACCGTTTTTCGAAACAATCTTTATCGAATCATCTTTTTTTGCCAAATTTCATCAGTCCTTTTGTCATGTTGTCAATTGTCTTTAGTTGACCCGAAATACCTCTTTGTAAATATCCGATACAGTCAGCAATATCTGTTTTGCTCTTAGGCATAAAATAACCTTCGCCCACATTACAAATCGGATAACCTTTTTCTCTTAAATGTTCAATTGACTTTCTTACATTTCTATCTGTGAACATACTGTTTGCTTGCACAATATCTTTTCTCTTAATCGGTGCATATTTTTCGATCACACTTAGCACAATCGCTTCAAGTGTCGTTAAGTTTTCTTTCTCTCTCTTATTCTCGATTTCTTTCTTAGCGACTTTCCATACTTTCTTTTTTCGATTCATATAAACCTCATTTCATAATTTCATTTAATCTATTTTCAAATGCCAATTTTGTTGTTTCGGCAATTGAATCTTTTTCATTTACATTCATGCTTTTAATATCAAATTTAAAAGCGTAGGTGTAATTTCTTGTTTGTCTATAAATGTAATCTTCCATTTGTCTTCCTGCGGAATCATTATCTCCGCTTATAACAAGTGTCTTCCCTAGTTTTAATAACATCTTTATTTGATTGTCTGTTGGTGTTGCTCCCATAATTGCAACTGCATTGTCGTAACCCCACTCATTAAGTCGCCATACACTCTTATAGCCTTCCACGACAATAATGAATGGTTTTGTACTTTTGATTGCCCTTGCATGGTTATAAAGAATCTTGCCTTTTTTTAGTCCCTTAGAGAAGATGTATTTACTAAGTCCTAGCATATCTATCTCTTTTTCAGATAACGTGGATCTTGCGGCAATTCCAACTGTGTTTGAATCTTTATTTTTAATGGGAATGATTATTCTGTCTTTGTAGTAGCCACTTGTGCCAACTCTTAGATCGAAGTCATATCTTGTCTTTTCTGTGAAGCCTTCATCTTCTAAATTCTTATGTAGTACAGGTCTATACATAGAATTGTTTGATAGATCATAAAATGCCCGATCCTCCTTCTCTTTTTCTTTGTTCCTGTTTTTGACGTATCGAATAAACAATCTATCGTCTATATAGCTATCACCCAATGACTTGAATTGTTCACTCTCGTCATAGGTTTCGTTTAGCATTGATTCAAGTTTATTCAAAGCTTCTTTGTAGCTAATCCCTAGAGCGGCCGCCATTAAGGACGGTGGATTATACGTTTTTTTGCAATCTGCAAAGCAAGTGAAAAATCCATTGTGGTAATGAAGTGCTGTTGAGTTATCGCCTTTATGAACAGGGCAAGTGCTTCTATAGTCACTTCCACTACCTGTAATTGAATTTGCTCCTAGCATTTCAAGAAAGTTGTCAATTCCGTAATTTTCAAGAGCGTGTATAAACTTTTCGCTCATACACCACCTCTATCTTGCTAAATTCTGGATTCCTTCTTGATATGGTGATTCTCTGAACGTGGCGTTTTGCCTTGTGTAATCAACATAAACACCTTTATTAGGGTCATTCATTGAAGCACCATTTCTGTTGTATTCTACATAGATGTAATCTTTTGTGTCTTTACAGCCATTGGCAATCAGTGTCGATCTTACTTGATTTCCTAGCGGCATAAGAAAAGCAACGACTGAAGCATAACGATTAAGCTTATCTGAATCTGCTAACCTCATTTCATATGGAGACATCTGTGCCATTGTAAGGATCGGAAGATTGATCTCGCCTGCTAAGTCTTTTAAGAAAATAGCTAAGTCGCCTAATTGGTTATGTTCTGGAAGATTGGAATCGCTTGCTGTCTTAACTTTAATGTAGTCATAAACAATAAACTCAATCCCTTTGCTTCTTTTTAGGGCTAGAACGTCATCTCTGATCTTTTCTTTGCTCCACGAAGGACTGTACTTGTGAATTAAAGGAGATTCCTTAATTCTTTTGATTGATTCTTCGACTTTTGCTTTCATTTTCTTGTTTTTGAGATATTCGAATGTTTCTATAACACGAATTGGAAGACCAGAATCTAATGCAATTAGCCGTGTAATGAATGTCGATGTTTGCATTTCAGTGTCAAGGTATAAAACAGGAACACCCTTAACTACTGCTAAATTATGGGCTTCGTTCATACCGAAAGTTGATTTTCCCAGTTTTTGTTATCCTAGTGGCTTTTTATCCTCTAGTTCTGATACTTCTTTTTCGTATCAGCTCAGCATACATTTTCATCTCTATTAAAGATGGGGAACACTCGTGGGAGAATTATATTCTGATCTCAGGTTCATCTCCTATGCGTTACGATACTAAACAATATTTAGTTGCTTAGTTATCTCGGTATTAGCGTCACAGCCTTCACCGATATTGCTCCCTACTCTTACGTTATTTCTAATGTAAGGGGCGTTAAGCGTTTATGAGAAACTCCTCTGCAGAAAGGATTCACACTGGCAACATAAAAACTCATAAACACTGTCACTACACCTTTGGCTCTCGCACCAATTATGGCTAACTCACCATTTCTGTAAGTCATGTATTTATTCAGTTCATCAATTTTTGAAGGATAGCCGACAATACCATCACGAACATTCTTTTTGAGTTGTTCCAATGTATCGTCTACAACTTCGCCAACATTCGAATAGCTATCTCTAATTGTGTACTTGTTTGTAACCTTCTTTTCTCTCTCGTCGATAAATGAATTTATGTCTTGAATTGACTTTTTCTCGCCATTCTGAACGTATCGGTCAATTCGATTCAGTTCATCTACTACATCTCTCATATAAGAGAGCGTTTTAATGATTTCGGCTTGTTGTTCTAAATCTGCTTTTGTGTAATCTTCTGAAAGTTCCTTTAGCGTCTCAAGATATTCAATTCCACCTGATTTTTCAACTTCTTCTTCATAAGCAACATTTTCGTTTTTAATGCTACTCATTAGAAGAAATGGATCAAAACTTGATTCCTTGTATTGGTTATAAATTTTCTTAATAACCAGATAAATGATCTTGTTCGTTGGATTATAGAAATATTCATGTTTTAGATCTCTAACCGACATGATCCAGTCCGGGTGTTGCATTAAAATCCCTAAGACGCTTCTCTCCGCAATTTTATTGCTTAGTTCCAACTAACCCTACCACCTTCCTTTTCTTCAAAGATCTTTTTAATGATCCATTGTTGTCCTTTTGGCTTGAATAACGGTTTTATATTAAGTCCATTAAAACCATTTTTAGAGAAAGGTTTTTGCTCTGTAATTGCTAAACCATTATTGATTGCGTATTGACTTGCACGGTACTGTTTTCTATATCCGTTCCATTCCATAGCAATTACGCCTTTTTCTCTTAACCATTTTCTTAATCTATTAGCACCAATGTCGATCCCGTTATTGCTCAACATATTGGCAATTGTTCCAACTGTGGCATAATCTTCACTAATTAGGATCTTTTCACCAAACTCGTACACAGGTCTTTGCTCATCGAGCGTCTCTTTTTGTTGTGTAATAATGTCTTTTTGTTTTTCGTTATCTTCTAACAAGTCTTCAATTCTTGAAATAGCTTGTGTAAAAGCCGTTTTCCCGATACTTTCGCCTTCGCCAAACATCATATTTATCATTGGCGTGAAGTCGTGGTGTCCGTTTTTATCTGTCGTTGTAGTAAAGCCGAATTTTCTGATTTCTTTAATACGTTCACGAACCCACGCTCTAAACTCATTCGCCTTCGGCTGACGTGATAAGAATGTGATTTCATAAATCCCATCTTCGTTATAGAGGAGTGATTCTAAGTGTAAACCCTGATAGCGGTCTTTAGGCTGTTTAAAGTGATGTACATCACTTTGATGTGGGTCCCTTTGAACCGATGAAAATCCTTAACTCTAACGCTCGTATTTTTAAAGCGTTCCATATTTCGATTGTGGATATTTGTTATTGACTTGTTTCTATCGCTATACTCAAGAGCCTTCCCAATTTGCTCTCTCGTCATATAGATGTTGTTTTGTTCGTCTTCGTAGAAGTCGCAAGTAGTTCCTAAAAACTCGCCTTGTTTTACTAACTTTAACTGACCCAATAAAGCCTTATCTTCGGCGTTCACTGTTTCATCAGTAACGTTATATTCGTCTCTAAGAAGCTTTCTGCCTTCTTCTGTAACTGCTAAAACTTCTCTATTCTGCATATTCACTGTTTTAGTGATATACTCCTTCGGAAACGACTTTCTCTTAACTTTACTGTTGATTTGTTGTCTCGTAACGCCAATTTCGTCTGCAATTTCGCCAATTGTGTACTTTTTCATCTCTCACCTCAAAAATAAGCCACTTTAGCTTTTTAGCCATGTATTACTATCTATCTCTTTTTTAAACGTCTCTATTTCGATCTCAAGACGTCGATTTATTTCGTTTTCTTGTTTTTTTGAGATTTTCATGTAGTTTCTCAAAAAACCAATGAACTCATCCCAATTCATCAATGCACGATAAGTGTGTAAGCTATATTTCTCCCTTCTAAGAACAAACCGCCACTCGTAATACCAGTAAAGACGCTGTAACCCAACACCCTTTCGATTCATAAGTTTTTTAGACCATGTGTAGAATCCTTTTTTGCCGGGCTTCTCTTTTATCCTGTCTATTTCATCAAAATTGCTATCTACAAGTTCTTTAAACTCACTAAATTTCACGCTGTTTGTTCAACTCCGAGAGAAACCATAATTGCTTTGTCAATTTCTCTCATTTCCAATTCAGTAAGCCTATCTAACTTTGCCATAAGCCTACTTCCGTCAATTGTTACAAGTTGTTCACAAATGACTACCGATTCTTCTTCTACATTCACAATGACGTGAGTGGGAAGATTATTTCTATTTGTTGTAGTTAATGGAGCAACAATTGTAGTGTTTGCATTTCTGTTCCCGACATTGTTTTGAACTATAACGCACGGGCGAATACCCTTTTGTTCAGATCCTTTTCTTCCTCTAAGATCAACAAGTACAACATCACCGTTTATCGAAGTTGATCTTTGGTGTGAATCGTTTTGTATCAAATAGGTCATTTATGACCCTAAATCTATGAACTACCGATTCAACGCCATCAAACAACCAATAATAATTAAACCTTCTGTAAAGTGTTTTGTAGTCAACTTCATACAGGTCTTTTTTCTCAAGACCTCTTATTATTGCTTTTAACCTTTTTTCTCCAATTTTGTAATTAGTACAGTAATAAAACGTATCGAATAAGTCGCACGGTATTTTATATTTTCCTGTTGTCTGATTATGAATGTAGATACAGTCATTAGGTATATTGACAACATGGCGCGCTTGTGTATAGCGCAACACCATATTGTCGTTCTTATATAGCAAAATGACGTTCTCACTCAAGAAGAAAAGTTCAAAGTTAAAGCTACTCCGTCTCTCTAAGATCCTGAAGAGATCGCTTGACTTTTGCCAATTCTTCAAAACTTTCAATCTCCTCCATTTTGCTCGCACTTGTATTCTTTGTTACAATCTTTTGAATGTCCTCTGCCGATACAATCTTCTTCTTGTAAAGATCCATCGCAAGTTCCGTTACTTCTTTTCTCTTTTCAATCAGTTCGTTTTTCTCTCGTTCTTTCTTTTTTTCAACTTTCTTCTCATTGTCTTCTCGTGCTGTGCCGCTTTTCTTTTGCTTTTTTAATGCTTCCTCTAGCATTGTTCTAAGTTGTTCGCCTGTTTCTTCTGGCGATGTTCCTGCTGTCACTCTTTCGGGTAAACCTACAATTCTTGTTTTCGCTTCAATAGTGTCGCCACCATTAAAGTAAACAACCCTTTTTCTTTTTCGCTCACCAGAAGCGTCAACATCATAGTCATAGGTGAAATACATTACTACGTCAACTCTATCGACAACAGGCCCTCTTGTTTTATTGTTTAAAGAAGGAATGATCTTCTCGTATTCAACGCCATCTTTGAAAGACGTTTGTTTCGTCTTTTCGTGAGTGATGAAGTTGACTTTAAAACCCAATTCTTCAAGTTCATTAAGTCTCTTATTCATTTCTTCTTCAATGGCGTTATAGCCTTTTCCGAAGCCTGCGTCCGCCGGATCTTCCCAACCGTTTACGTCGCAAACGTAACGCCTACAAGCACTCTCCATCAACTCGGCTGTGTCCATGATGATGACTTTACCTTTTAGTTCAGAATCAGGATCTTCTTTTAATTCTTTTCTTGCTTCTTTAATGAATGTAATCATGTCTTTCCATGTATAGCACTCGTAAATATACGCTTCTAACGTTTTTTGACCCTGTTCCCATGCGAAGAAAATAGGGTCATCGAAAAAGTAAAATGCTGTACTTGATTTCCCAGAACCCGCTACTCCGAAGAATGTGTAACGGTAGTGGTTAATATCTGTTACGATCTGGTTTCTTTTTAATAAACTCATTTTTCACCTTTCTTTAGAACGGAATTTCATCTGTGTCTTCATCGTACATTTCAGCGTTTTGATCGCTTGCTTCTTCTACATCACTCGCTGTGTAAATCACGTTAATGAACCTTCCGTCAAGTTTAGATTCGTACTGATTTCTAATCTCTTTGTTGATTAGTTTTCCGTAAGCAGGATTGAAGTTATCTTGAATGTTTCCAAACAATTTCTTTCTGCTTACTACATCACCTTGAATTTGAACGAAAGCACCTTTTTCTAAATCATCACACTGTTCTCTGATCTCGTCTTCAATATAGATAGTAATTTCTTCAGGCTCTTGTCGATTCGATTCTTCTGCCGATTTCGTTTCAATTGTTACGTTATTTCCTTTGATTTGTTTTACAATCCCTACAATGTCAAAACCGCAAAAGCCGGGCTTATCTGCCTCATCGCCAGAATCAATTGTAAAGGTCACTAAATTATAAGTAGTTCTTGTTTCACCGCCTTGGGGCGTATAGGTGTTCTCTGCTAACATTCCCCACAAACGAACGAAGTCGCCTTCTTTGTATTGGCTGTTGACTGCTACAGGCTTTTGAGGTTCCTTATATGTTCCCCAAATAACAGCGTTATGTCCTTGTTTGTCGCTACCTTCTCTAAATTTTAAAGAAAGGAAGCTTTTACCATTTTTCGTCTTTTTCAACTCGCTCTTTTCAATAAAGCCTGTTGCCGTGAAAAAGCTATGTTTCAATTCGTTAAATTCTTCTAAATTCATCTATTCTGCCTTTCTGTGATCTTCTTCGTCTTCGTAAATAATAAAATTCTTGATCCTGCTTTTAATAAGTTTTGTGTCGTCTAAATAGTGTAAAACCCCTTTCTCTAGGTCTATGCTTACTAGCTTGTACTTTTTGCAAGTTCTCTTGTCGAGACAAACAACTCCAATGCTTACCACCCTCTTTCTTCTAGTTCATGTTTGATTTGATAGGCAATCGCTAATGACTTTTCGACTAATTCAAAGCGATACTTCGATCTAGGCTTTAAAGATTCAATCGATGATTTTAGTGCTTCAATCAAATCTTTTGTTTTGATAAATTCTAAGCCGCTAACATCGAATGATTTTGACTTGATGTTTATAAAAACAACGGCGTCAAGTATCGACCTTTCTCTCGTAGTTGTGATATAATCAACACCTAAATCAAGTAGGTATGTGATTACATCATCGACTTCGAAAAACAGATCATGTGCTTTTTTGTTTTCATAAACAAAAAAGTCAGTTCTTCGAATTACATTTTCTTCCATTCTTACCCCCTTTTAGGTAAAGCCCGTGTTTACTCTTGTCTAGCAATTATATTTTAGTGTACTTCTAACTATAAGTCAAGTTGTTTTGTGCTTTTTGGTATAAATTTTCTTTGACTTTATAGAAAAGTCATAATATAATTGTATTAGCATAGTAGAAAGGAGCGTCACTATGAACGAACAAGATAGAGTTGACCTTTTCTCTAAAAATTTAAAGTTTTTAATGAAACGTAATGGTGTAACTCAAAAGAAGCTAGGCGAAATGACAGGAATATCTAAACAAGCTATATGGAATTATTGTCATGGTAGAAATGTACCTATCACAACAATTATGACTAAAATATCAACTATTTTTGATATACCTGCGGAGCGATTCTTTTATGATGATTTTGAAGAATTAGATAGAAACAAAGTTCTTTACACCTCCGATCAAGAAATAAACCCTAACTATTTAAAGAAAGGCACAAACGACTATCCATTTGTCCAACAAGGCGTGTCGGCGGGAACGCCGCTTGTAATTGACGGTGTTACAGACTTGCCAACTATATCTGTGCCAGATGAATTACTCGGTATTTATGCTAGAAACTCAAATATCCTTTTTATGCGGGTAAATGGCGAAAGCATGAATAACGTTATACCTAATGGATCTAATATTGCCGTCTATATTGACTTTCCTATTCACAATCTCGTAAATGGAGATATTGTCGTATTCGAATATAATGGCGAATACAGCATGAAGCGTTATTTTAACGCCGGTAACGTTATAATCTTCAAACCAGATAGCGACGATATAACATTTACAGATATTGTCATTAAGAAAACGCCGGAATTAAGAATTATTGGCAAAGTTGTTGTCTATAGTGTATTTGCATAAAAAAAAGAGACTACAAAACGTAGTCTCTTTTAATTTGCTTATTTTTATTATTTATCTACATAGAGTTCCCAATTTTCACGAGCAAACTTGCTTCTTTCGCTTACCTCGTTCATAAAATTTCTAAATTCTTCGTATCTTAATTCTGATTCAATTCTTTCTTGCCTTACTTTTTCAAGTCTTCTCTCTTGCTCTGTTAATGGTCTTTTCTTAGGTTCGATCTCAATTCCTTGAGACTTACAATATGCCGACTTAATCAAGTAGTAAATTAACTGCAAACCCTTAAAAAAGAAGAAAAGGTATACGACGATAACCAAAAACATAATATGCTCCTTTCTGTTTATAAGTATTCATCTTCTAGTTCTTCGATGATTCTATCACGTTGATCTAAGATAAAGTAGGTATCAATCTCGTCCTCATATTTCTGATAAAGTTCATACAAGTATTCAGTGCAATTTTCCTCGTATGTTTCTATCATATCATTTACATCGCCGAACGCTTTATTTGCTTCTTCGAACGCTTCTTTTTGTGAGATCAGGCCGTTTTTAAGCTTGTTTTCGATACACTCGTACCACGCATATTTCCAATTCCTCATTTTGTCTTTCATTTCGTCCGGAACGATTAGCGTGCCTAAGACATACCCCTTGTTGACTAAATACTCGTCAATGTCTTCGTTGTTGAAATATACATTGCCAAAATAGCCGAAGATTCCTTCGTCAGTACCTGTGTAGCTTTTTGCTTTGTAGATACCAACGAAATCTTCATTTGACAGGCTGTTGACCGCTTTAATGAATTCATATTCGTCTTTTTCTTTTAGTTTTTCTAACTGTTCAACCATGTTTTCGTATTTATTGCTGATCGTCATCTTTATCGCCTTTTATCTCAACTTTGTACATTGCTTGTTCATTGAAGGCTTCTATCACGGGCTTGAAATACTTATCCTCCGCCTCTTTTCTTGCTTGTGCGGCTTCTTCAAGTGTATCAAATGTGCCTAAGTGGATGTCTTTCCCTTGAAACCATATTTTTGCCACATATCTGCCATTGGGCCTAATTGATACGCCTTTCACGCCTGTGGCGTTCTTTGTTTTCATCTGGAGATTTGTAACTCTTGTTCCGGCAAAGAGATAGGAATCCAACATCTTCTCTCCTCTTTTTTTTCTGTCACATCCGCAAGAAAAAGTGGAAGCACTCGGCCCAATGACTTGATGTACCAGCGGTCTTGTTTCATTTCCGCAATCACATTTGCATAAGAGACGGAAAGTTGACGCACCGCCATTATAGTCGTTTTTGTTTCTGTAAACGTCAATTATTGTAAGCTTGCCAACTTTCTTACCAATAAGATCTTTTTTGTATTTTTCAAGATTAGATTCCCATCGTTTTATTCGACCGTCTACCCTTGTTTTGTTGCGCTCTTTTTCTGCTTCATCTCGTGCTTTTATAGCTTCATCTAAAGAATCAAACGTTCCAACATTTAGCCTTTTTGATCTTCCGTTTGATATGTGAACTCTATATTTCCCATTGGCCCGAAGGTAAACACATCTTTCGACCGTCTTTATTTTTTCCTTTTCTTTTCTTGGCACAACTAATCATTCTCCCTCAATTCATCTGCAAGCCAGATGTACTCATTCATGTCACCGGTCATGTATGCTTCCTTTTCTTCAAGTTCTTCAGGCGACAATCTCTCGTTTAGGTATTCTAACGCTTCGTCGAAGCGAATCCACCATTCATAGACTTCTTTATCTTCAACATACCAGTTCCCATGTTCGTCTTGTTTGAAATTTTCATCTTGCGCATCCCAAGGCTTCATAGCTTTCATTTCGTCCATGTAGTATTTCATTTTAAAACTCCTCTCTTATTTCCCCGCTTTTTCAATGTCTTTAATAATATAGTCTTTCTCTAATCCTAGAGCATACTTGATAACTTTTTCTTCGTTTTTCTTGACGATTGAAATAAGATAGTCAACATCGTCGTTATCTTCCGAGACATCACTAATTTCATCTAGGAAATCTTTAATTTCAAAAACATCGAAAGAAAATTCACCTTTTACACCAAACAGATTATAGCTAAAGACAATAGTGTCATACTCATATTCAACGAGATACCGCTTACCATAGATATAATCTGCAAATTCACCGTCACTCATACTTGAAAGGTCTTCGATAGGTTTTGTATAAAAGCTGTCATAAAGCCCTCCACAGCTTTTGCTGAGTTTTTCTTTATCTTCGTCTGTAAGTTTATTTTGAGATTCGTCCATATCTTCTAATAAGTCTTCAATTGCTTCATCTGTAACGTCTGCCGTATACATCGCAGAAATGACATAGCGTTCATTTTTGTATACTGGTTCTGTCGTTGCGAAATAAAAAGCGTCTTCCCATTTTGTGAAAAATGCAAGTTCGTGAAATTCGTTCTTCTCCATGTTTTCACTCTCAACGAGATACCATTTTTCGTCTTTTTCTAATGCCTTTTGTACGTCTTCAAATTTCATCATTTTATTCACCTCAAAATCTTGTATACTCAATTTACATTATACCAACAAAATAGCCGTAAACAATACTCCAAATAGGAATCCTATTACGATTGCCATTTTTTCGTCTTTTGTAAATTCAAAATCGTTGTTCTTCTTTACTACCACTACATTGTCTCTTTTGTAATCTGCATAATTCTTTCTAACAATCATTTCAATACCTCCGGTTTAAAATTCTTCACTAACACTATTTTTCAGATCGTCGATAAACCAATCGTATAAGCAATCAATTTCTTCATCGGACAAATCGCCTTTCGGATCGTCTCTATCTTCATCCCAATAACCATATTCTAAATACAGATCTCTGAAGCAATGTGGCGACAAATCAATCGTCGCCACTACTTCATTTTCGCTCTCACTAAAACAACCGATTTTTCTGGTATCATACACTCCATCATTGTAAACATATAACTCCACACCATCCCAACCAATTAAGTCAATAATCTCTCTTTTGTTTAAAAGTGTATTTTCTTCAAACAACTCAATTGCTTTTTCTCTGTTAATCATTTTATTCACCCTTATTTCCATTCATAAACAGCATAAAACCCAAACTCTAATAATCGGTTAATAGCGTCTTCCTCGTCTCTAATCGTGATATAGGTTTCATTTTCTGCAAATTCAATAAGTTCTGTACTACTCATAACTTCACTTGTAAACATCTCTCCGTCTTTCTTAACTTCGTACATCATTTTCCTTCTCCCTTCATTTTAGATTCATAGATCCCTCTGAATAATTCAAAAAATTCTTCTTCGATTTTATCGCCCATTCTTAACGGCAATACATAGTATTCAGTATCTCTCTCTGGGAACGTAAATTTACTCGTTCCATAAATCGAACCATCACTCGTACTAACTTCCGCTTTATCGAAGTCTTTCATTACGTCTAAATAGTCACGATTGATAAACAACAATCCCTTTGTGGTTTTATAAACGTATGCTTCACAGAATTTGTTTTTGTCTATTTCTTTTCTGTAAAGCATATTTTTAAAGTAGGAATCTTCATAACGTTCTTGTTTAGGTAAAAGACTACTGATCTCTCTAGTTTCGGTCGGATCACTAGCGTCGTTGTTTTTTCTATACGTCTTCCCGACTTCCGGAACAAACCCAAATCTTTCAAACAAGGCGGCTTTCACTTTAGGATCGAAAGCATAGACGTTGTCTTTATAAACCCTAAATCCGTCACACACTAACATATACTGTTTCCCGTCGATTTCTTCAACTCCCCACAAGCAAATGTCCGCTTTTGCAAATTTCTTCATTTTTGTGCTGTTAATCATTTTTGTTTCTCCTTCCATTATCGAATAACAATATATCCGTATTCCGTTTCTATTGCGCCAAGACAATCAGTTGCGTATCCTTCACAATCTAAATGCTTCAAGATACCGTCATAAAAATATCGATCATAAAAACCAAACTCTTTACATAGTTGTTCTTCAATTAAGTGTTGAATGCCGTAGTTGTCAGAATCATAAAAGGACGAACCATCTAAATATCGGACAACTGCTTGCAGAAGGTTAGCGGATGTCACTTCGATATACGCCAACACCCATTTCTCATTACAAAGTTCAGTAGCCTGCTCCATGTGTTTTAGCTTTATAGCAAGATAATCAGTTCCATACCTATCTAAATCTTCATCCCTTAATTCAATGTTGAAATTTTCGATAGCAAAATTCTTGATTTCTTTGTATAACACTTCTCTTCTTGTTATTTTCATTTTTCTCTCCTTTAGGTATTCTCTGTGATAGGTATACTTGTTTTATAAGTTAGCGTCATCCAAAAAACTGTAGTATTGTCCATCACCGATGATTACATGGTCAATAAGTGGTACTCCCATCATTTCACCGCAACGCTTGATTCTTTCTGTTAATGACTTATCTTCGCTTGACGGTCTTGTACTTCCACTGAATGTGCATTGCATACCAACGCCCTTTTAAAGATCTCCGCAGGATGGACCAACGTTCGGTCAATCGTTCCACGAGAAACCTCAAATAAGCCGATAAGATTCTTTTGTGTATCGAAGGCAAGTAGTACAAATATTTCTTGTGCTAATTTATCCATGTTCATCGCCGTAGTTAGCACATTTGCGATCTTATCTGGAGAATCCACTTTTCTATCAATTGTCGTATATCGCTTGCAATCCTCTTTTACTAAAGTTACGTTGTATTTCTTCAAATCCATTTTTATTCCCCTTTCCTAATTGTTTAGTACACTATACTTTACTTCCTTGTTTTAGTCAATAACTTTCTGCTTTTCTTTTTTATTTTCGTTGTACCACCTTTCTCTTTCTCCCTTCTTTTTGTAATTCTTCGATTGTCTTAATTTCGCCGTTTTGAATTTTTTCGAACAACTTTTTATTACAAGGCGTGCCATAAAACTGTAAGAAAAACTCTTTAATATGTCGTCCAGTCGTCATACTCCAACCGTCCCACAAGGCTTTCACCTTTTCGCCGTCAACCTCAACGATTCCAGTGTTGTAGTTATATAGCGTGACTTTATCTTCCATAACTTCAAACGTAGCTTTTCCATAAAAGCTTTTTCGACTATCGTAAACAGTATCTAACATCAACATTCCAGTCATTTCTCAAATCCTCCAATTTTAGGTATAAAAAAATAGAGGTGGAATTTTGACCACCTCTATTAGGTATCTTTCTTACTATTTAGGCAATCCAAAAGCATTGCCAAATCTTATATAGTCGCCTTCGTATGTTCCACGTCTTAATCGTGCGTGCAAACGATCATATTCTTTTTTGTCGCTTATGCATTCATGTAACGGTTTATAATCGTCTAATAATATTCCATTTTCACCTTCTTCCAATTCCACGCCTTGCCAGTTTATCCCACGTTCTAAACATTCCGACTTCACCCACGAAACGGGTATAGCCTTGTTATTCCCGAAAAACCTTACACCTTTAATTCTTCCGTCATTTACCCACCTTGTTATTTGCGCCGTTGAATTTACGCTTATTCCTATAATTTTGCACGTTTCCTCCGCTGTTATATAGTCAATTACCTTGTTTTTCATTTTCATCACCTCACAAGGCGATTATATCATAGTTATAAAGCCGTGTATTTAGGCGTTTTAATATAGCCGTCAAATTCTAACATAACCACGTCTTTTTCATCTATACCATAACATTCCTCAAATTCTTTCCTAATTTTAACAGTTGACCATTCAGTCGTATATTGATAATCGTCTAATTCAACCGTTTCAAAATCAACTTCTTCGTTGTCTTCATATTTAACGTAGCCGACTTCCCACTCACTTCCCTTGTTAAAGTAATATGATTCAACCATTTGAGGATCAACCATCTCAGTATCGTATATCATATATTGCCAGTCACGCTGACAACAACCATGAATCATTGTCACCTCTAGTTTTCTTCCATCAATTACTTCAATGATTTTCATAATCGCTTCTTCATAATCTATATCCGACTTGCTTTCTATAGATTCAATAATTATATCCATGATTGCTATCTTTTTTTCGTCAGTCAATTCCGTATCAATGTAATACTCTATCGACTCCATAAACTCTTCTTCTGGATTTTCTTCATTGTAATCCATGATATTCTCAAAATCTTCTAATAGAGCTTCAAGACCGGTCATTCTACTTTCATCAAATAGACCGTAGGTATTTAGTCTATCAATGTCTATAAAATCACGATTCCCATAAATCGCAAAACCTTCCATTCCTTTCAAGTCGTCAATCAACCATTCACCTTGATTTTCGGGCGCAACTTGTCTGCATACTAACTTCTTCATCATGATTTTTCCTCCTTTAAAATTCACTTGCATTATTTAACACGTCATTTTTTGCATTATCGGTCAAGTTGACTTGATACCGCTTGTTATATGATCCCTCGCAGGTATCTCGATAGACTGCATATAGCCGCCACTTTCCCCCTTTGAAAACCATATGGAACACTGTTCCTTCGGGCGTGTACTTGTACGCCGAGGGGAAGCGGTCTTGATAGAGACTCACTTTCACTGTTACTTCCTCCATGTTCTTTTTTAGAATACCAACTTTTTTTCGGTATTCTTCCATTTTAGCAACAGTCTCGAACACTTGTTCGACTTGAATAAGTCGTACAGAACAACGCTTTTGTACATCGTTCAATTCCGCCTTGATTTTTTCCACGTTTTTCTTGTTAATAATGATTCCGTTTTTCATTGTGTTTCCCCCTTTTATTGCTATAATTCTTCGTATGTTCCGCCTTCGGATTCATAAAATTCGGACAGTTTTTGAATGTTTTTAATACTACCATTCCTAATTAGATTAAGTGTTTTTCCATCGCACGGAACGCCATGCGTTTGAATGAAAAATCTATTTATATAATTTTTCTCCGTCTTATTGAATTGCCCCCACCATTGTTCATTGAGAACAGTTATTCTTTCATTTTCAAGTAATAAGAATGGCACCCAGTCCCAGTAAAGCGTATACGTCAAGTCGCCTGTATACAGAATAAAGGCGTTTCTACAAGTGTTTTCGCCTTTTCCGCTTCTCAGTTTGTATATCCTTGTGTTTTCAAGTTCGTATAACTTGCTTTCTCTATCTTTCGTGTTCAAGTTTAATAAATTCATGGTGTCCTCCTCCTTATTCCATATCCAATGCTTCAATCAATTGTTCGTTCGTTTCGTCGTTTGCTGTTTCGTCCCAATGATCCATCAGGATTTTTCCAAACTCACTATCACCGTACATATATTCTTCTGCAATGATATAAAATAGCATGTTAGCTATTTTTTCGGGATCAGAAAGATCTGTATAAACTTCGCCGAACACGTCATTTTCATAATCTCTAACCTTACCAATCGCCTCAAATAACCCATATTGTTTGAGTGCTTCCTCTGCTTCATAGTATCCAATAATGTAATAATCAGTATTTGCAACTTCGTTGTGCAAGTCGCAATAATAATCAGAGTACCAACTTAATTTTTCGGCAATAGTTTCCTTGACTTCTTCAATAGTAAAGTAACGTTTCATGTTTTCCTCCTTATTTTCCTATCTATCAAGTCGTTCGACTTGACTGTTACTCTAAAAAAAACATCTTTCGCATAGTCGATTGACTATGACATGACCTTTCGGCCTATGTAGCGGGAGGATAGACTCCCCCCCTAGGTATCTAAAGATTCTTTATAATCATGACGCTCTCGGCCCGAAGGTTTCAGTGCCCACGCTTTTCATGATAGACGTATAGCATTATTACATACTGTCACTATGATAGTATTATACGCCCGTGCCGTTTTCCATACGCACGCCCGCTCCAGTAGCTGGATATATGCTACCATCATGGCGTCCCTGCATGACCTATACCACACACAGAGCAATTCCTTTATGGAGATTCCACCTCCAGTACGCCCGTATTTTATACTTTCCCCCGACGCCCGCGAATACAATACGCCCCATGACGCCGAGTTTTGCACGCTTATTCAATTGTATTGGTTCGCTAGGTTGACTTGCTAAAAAACACTCAATACAAGGCCCCGCCGAGGTCATGCCAGTTTAGGAACGTATATACCCCCGCACAATGCTACCTATAGCGTCTTCATGTACCGAAAAGAAAGCACTCAAAAGAACAATCGCACGAAACAATGTAAGCATTATAACGATATAGCGATTAACTTATAACCACTTTCACCACCGAACAATGCAAGCATTATTCAATGATACTTTATGCAGTTTCTCCCTATCGCCTTTTATGACTTGAAGCGGCCACTAAGTGGCGTCTCCCCTCATACCAGCTTAACGTCGTTGGCCGACGTGAGCACGGAGACAAGGTACTTCAAAAAAAACAGTCTCAATGCTCAAGTTACTATTCAGCAGTCATCAAGTCGTTCGACTTGATTCATACTCCTAAAAAAATAACTTTCTTATGCTTTCAGTCTAACACGCTTTCTGTTTTTTGTCAACTTCTTTTTTGATCCTCTAGGAAGAATCTTAAGTGTATCGACTTTTTGTCAAAAACCTGTTAGGCTTTAGCTTGTTTACAGTCTATCACGATTTTCCACTTTGTCAAGTGCTTTTTTCGATTTTTTCAAATTCTTTTTTCGCACTTTTTCTGTGGTCAAGTCGCCCTTGACTGTATATCCAGTATATCGGCCTTTCGTTTCGTTGTCAAGTCTTTTTTCAAAAACTTTCGAACGTTGTATTTTAGCCGTTTTCATGGTTCAATGGTCTCGGCTTTCGTCGTCGTCGGCTTTCGCTTCCGTCGTCGTTGTCCTTGACCTTGACTATATGATACTACCGACCGCCGCACGTTGTCAACTACTTTTTAAATCTTTTTTTAATTTCAATCATGAAGTAAACGCTAAACAGCTTTATTCCAACGGTTACAGCCTAAAAACTTTTTTTATTTTCATTTTTTCTTTCTATTATAGCAAAAAAACAATTTTCATTTTTATCACTTAGATCTGCATTTTGATACTAAATCCATGTTTTTATATATCCCTATTTCCGTATAGGTTCCACGTTCTCACAAAACAAAAAAATCTTTATATTTATTATTAGGTGTAATAAGTGCAATGTACTTTTTTCACCTCAATGTATATATCAATATTCTTTTATTTTATTATTTAATTCTGTTAATGATATTTATTAAGTTATTTTTATGTATTTATGTTAATGATAGATTAAATGATGATGATTAAATGATAGAGTAGGTGATAATGATTAAGTAAATGATAAATATGTATTTGTGTTATATTTGTGATGGAATGTGAAAATTTTGTGAAAACTCTGTAACCGTTGGAAAATAGCCATTTGTGGGCTATAGTCTTTATCGCCTATATAATAAAAGCAACGTTTTCATAAATTATAATAATATCCCTATTTTATACAATTTATAAACGGCTAAAAATACACGTTCTCAAGCTATTCTATATTAAGGGGGTAGTTTACTAGTAAACGTTTTCACGATTTAAACGACGAAAACCCGCCCTAGCCATTCCATGAAATATATGAAAATTTGCGATAGGGGACATATAAAAATACATAATTCCTCTCCACATAAAATATATGGATTTTATTAGATGTATAAATTTTGATAGATGATATTTCCCACTTAAAAATATATGCCTGACTAGTTCTACTCTTATCTTACTAATTGCTTAGCTTAATAATATAGATCTTTATGTAACCGTTTTCCTTAACTATATAAGGCTACAGGGGTTAATTTAAGGCGTTCTATATGTTTAGCAATGTAATTATATTCATAGGTATTTAAAACCTCTCTATTTTGATCCTAGAGCGTCTAATTTATGTTTGTACTTGATTCGTGGTATAGATCTTTTGTGTTTAGGTTTTTATGTATAAAAAAAAGTAGGACTTTTTAGGTCCTACCTTTAGTACTTAGTTCTCATAATCGCTCTTAAAAGCCTCATACTTATCTAATTTAACATCATATTGAACGTGTACATATTTATTATCTTCTTTGTCAATGTAAGTGTAATTGTATGTTGTAAGTTTTACTTTGTCCATATTGTTAACTCCAGGTGTGGATTGATTTGTTGAACGCTCTCCCGGAAGTAAAGTTTCGTCTACAAGCAAGTCAAAAAAATCAGTCCCATTTGACGTGGTTCCTTCTGCATAAAAATAAGTGAGCGTGTATTTTGAATTATTGACGATAGCATAATCCAAAATTTCTTGACCTGGTTCCGAAGCTACATCTGCCCAATCTTTGATTTCTATATCTTCTACTTTTACCGCTGGTTCCTCTAGGTCTTCAGTTCCATCTGATATGTTTATACACCCTGTAAGCAAGAACATAAGCAATAACGATACTACAATACTTTTCTTCATGAATATCTCCCCTCTAAATCAAATTCTATGTACCACACTATTTTAACATAAGATCATTCTCTATTTGAGTTTACAATCATCTTAGATATACAATCCTGACAATAGTTCTCCTCAAACATACTAGAGTACACATTACCACATAATTTACATACTTTCATATCTTCTAAATTGTACTCTTTTACCTCTAAAAACTTGTCATATGATTCAAATTTCTCTCTTATAGGTGCTTTAACACCATGAAACAGTCCAGATCTATTTGCTAACCATATTTCAGTCATATGTCTACCTGTAATATAATCTATGAAGTTGTTTTGTTCTAATGGTCTTGATCCTGGAATCTTAATTGTGTAATAGTATCTGTTTCTTTTTGTTGCTCTCTCTATAAGTACGATAATATTGTAGAAGTCATCGTATTTATCTAGTTCTGTAAAGTAGGTAACTGAATAAGTATCTATATGTCTTTGTGCAGATTCTCTTATCCACTTATTAGCGTTCTCGTATTTGAATGATAAAATCTTTCTATTATGACATCCACGAGATAAAGCAATCAATGAAGTATCAGGGAATAGTTTTTGTCCTATTCCCTGCATATGTTGATCTTTTCTAAAATCATATTTGTAGTTTTCTAGTTCAATCTTAGCAGTCATAAATAGCTTCACCTAATAAGATCTCTATTCTTTGGATTGCTTGATCTTTAATATGTTCATCGTTTGTTACTTTATAGCACTCAATTTGGCACATAATTTCATTAAGAATTTCCATTTGATAAGCAATTAAGTTAATCATTGCTATTTCTAAATCTTCTCTTTTACTCAATAATTCTTCTCCTTTATGTTGTAATATCCTGCACCCATAAGACAATAGTTGCTAATGTCTAGCAATGTATCTAAGATGGATTCCTCTGTATCTCTATTGTTATTTTCTTCGTATTCGTATACTAATCCTTCTAATCTTTTGTTTTTCTCATATAAGCGAATAAGTAGGGGTAGGAACCCATATTCTTCTAAGCTATCAAGAAATGAGTTCCCATATTTTTTGTTTTTTTCTTTAAAAATTTCTAAGTTTAGCAGTCCAATTCTCTCTACATCTTCTACAAATTTTACTTCTCTTTCCTTATTTTCGTCTGATTTGATCCTCATTTATCTCCCTTCTATACAGCTAAGTGTACTACCTTATTGTCTACACCAATATCCTTTAAGAACTCACCACTGGGGTTATTCTTAAAGATTCTATTCGAATGGTCATATCTCTTTGTTACTTGAACAGAGGAGTGACCTACTCGTTTAGAAACATCTTCAATTGATTCGCCTAACTCAATAGACTTAGTGACATATGTATGCCTAAAGTCGTGAGTAGAAATGTCTTGATCTATTCCTGTTTCTTCTACTGCTCTATTTAAAATAATGTTAATTGATTCAAAATCAAAGTGTTGACCGAATTTCTTTTTAGCAGGGAACATCCATTGATCTTCCATTGTCCAATCCCAACACTGGCGATTGACGTATTCATCAATAATGATCTTTAGTTCCCAAGGGATCATGGTCATAAGGGGTTTATCTCCCTTACCAGTGTATCTTAATCCCCAATAATCACCATATCTAAAGAAATCACCTAATTTGATTCTTGCTACTTCTGCTCGTCTAATACCAGTGCTAACAAGAATTAAGAAGATGATGTAATTTCTTGTGCCTAGCAATGATCTATCACTGGCAAAATAATCATTTAGGATTCGTAAGTTTCTATCTGTAATTCTGATCCCAGAAGAATAGTCTTTTGTGCGAAGTCTCGCCGCACCTTCTTCTGCGTCGAATGGATTATATTCGATTAAAGTACGATCATATCTCTTTAGCAGTTTATAAAAAGAGGAACACCCCTTCATGTATTTATTTACAGTTGAGTTTTGATATTTTACTTCATCTCTAAGATACTCAACATAACGGTTAGCGTCATCAACTGTAATGGATCTGATGTCTTCTAGTGTTGGATCTTCCATACCCATAAAGTCAAACATGGAATTGATGATTGCTAGATACATCTTCTTCGACTTATTATGGTTAATTTTTTCGTATAACTTTAGGTATTCATTATTTTCTCTGGTCATATTAAAACCACCTTTCTTTATGTACTATCTTATACTTTTCTGTATTTAAAGTCAAGTATTTTTTAATTTATTTTTTAGATTGTACTTGACTTAGATATTGTCGGGAGGTACAATCTAAGTGTAGAATGGGAGTGTGGCCAGTAATAGCAATGCTTAGTTCTACACCTTAGACAAATCTTAGACATATTTCTTTAAAAAAGTGTTGTTTTTGTGTTTACTTTTTGTTGACTAAGGGGTATAACTAGTGTAGGGGATTAGAATACCCAAATGAGATTCTACGTTAGGTAGTGCTAACTTCCCTAGTTCAACATTTTATAGTTTCATATGGTTCTTGTTGCCTTACCAACAATACCGTGTTGAGTTGCATATACACGTTAAAAACAACAAGCAGGACTTACCATCCTGACTGCTCCGTTAAAGGGAGGTGTACTCTTATTGTAAGGTAAGCATGAGGAGTATAAATCTCTGATGTCTAGTTAGAATTTGTGGAGACCACACAGCTAGATGTGTGGTAATTAAGATGATACATCCACACCGTCATGATGGGTAACACCAAGGGGGCAGGCACGAATGCTGAAATGCTAGTCGGTAAAGTCATACCAGAGCGACTTCGAGTGCCTGAAATAAATTTTCTTAGTTTATTTCTTTGCCTTGTGAAGTGCTTATATTTTTTAAGCATATTCACAGGGGGGGGGATATAAATAAATACGTTGCATGACACGGGTTGGTTGCCCAACTCTAGCACAAGAAAAGTGAGTAACATATCTCCACAAAAAAAATATCAAAAATAAAAAAACGTACCTCTTGAACAATTACAACGTTACAAGCCCTTATTGAGCACAACTAGCATGACCACACAACGAATCCATCTTACCTCAAGCTGTTTACCCTCTCTTGAACCATCATCTCTCACCAAAACTTAAATCTTAGCAAAATAAAAAAATAGAAATTTTTCTTAATTTTATCTTTTAGTAAACATGAACACTTCTTGTTCTAGCAATGGTAATAAACCACAAAGATCCTTACAAACATTATTCGCTAACCATACATTAAGACAAGTTGTTACATACACTCAAACCTTAGTTAGGGATCTTCGCAAGATCGTAGAACGACGCTAGAACACCAAAACTTAAAATTAAGACATGAAGGAGGAAGTATACACATTTTTAAGAAAAAACCTGTCACTGCTAATTTATTTAAAGCAAGTTGTGGTTTATATAAATACAGAGAATTAGGATTGTTAGATCTAAATGAGAAATACAACGATTTAATTTTTATACGTCATATGATAAAAAATTATCACGCATTAAATGAAGCGCTTCTATTAAGTGAGAATTTAGATCTACATTGTATTCTGCTAGATATTAGTATTGCCTTAGATAGGATTGATATTACAGATAATCAAGCAAAGATTCTTGATAAGTACATGAATGGATATACCATTCAAGAAATTAGCAGTGAAAATGAATACTCTAAATCCTATGTAGATTCTGTGCTAACTAAAATATGTAAGCGTGTTAAAAAGGAATTGGTTTAATGAAAGTAAGATATAACAAAAAATTGGTATTTAATCTGCCAAATGAATATGACTTAGATGAGAGACTTGTACTTATAAATCAAATCTTAGATTCTTATTCTGCTTATTTTGAATATACACCAAGTAATGATACAAGGTATGACGATAACATTAGGCGTGTATTAGATAACTTTGCTTATTACTTAGTAACATTTAAAAAAGTAACTGAAGATGGCAAGTCATTAAATAACGATAAAGAAATTATGAGGAGAAAAAAGATAGATAACCGAAAGAAGACTGAAATTCATCTTCATGATTCAATCGCTTATAGTTCGACGTTCGATGGAGCATAGTTGAGGTGTTAGTTATTAGTTCCGAGTTGTATTGTGACGATAAATACAAGGTAATTAAAAGCAACAATTCTTATGTGCTAATCAATCGTCACGGAGATTACGAAAATCATGGTCACTTCAAGAAGTATGAAACCTGCTTGAAGTTAATTCAAATTATGAAGAAGAACATTGTTCCATTTAGTGATTACCTAAGAACATCTGTTCTTCGCATATCAACAGATGAGAAATATATAGAGAAGGTGAAAATTAAAATGGAGAAAGATAAAGAGAAAGAACACTATATCAACATTAATAAAGGTGCTAAAACATGTAGATGAATTTTAATTTAATTGATTATTACTCAAGAAGCTACCCAAGAAACTACCCAATAAAATTTCTTTACTAGTTTCTTTGCTAGTACTAGCAATAAAAATTTATAGATTGAGGTGATATAAAATAGCAATCAAAAAAAGACCTAAAAATATTAAAAGCAGAGAAGATCTAATTGACTATCTGCTAGAAGCAGAAAACGAACAGCCATTCGATGAAGAATGTTTTCAATGTGCTTTAGTTGAGACTAAGAGAAGAAATGAACTAATCAGAGAAAACAACAACACTCCCGGCATGGGTATCAAACGCTTAGAATTTTTAGGTAATGTTTATTTTGAACTTCGTGCTTCTCCCCTATTTAATCAAGAGGAAGATGATGAAGAAGAAGAACCTGAAGAAGTTATTCCTGTGCTAAATCTTGAAGATTTTATTCCTGATTATGAATCACATCAAGGACAATTTATCTCACACTTCATAGAACGCTATTTTGGTGAAATGACAAATGAAGATACATTACGCTTTCTTATAGATCGCATTAAGTCTTACTATGGTGAATATGAACTTAATTCTGCTAGTGATGAATTTCTTGTTATGACTGCTATTGCTGATGAGTTAGTAATTCGTGAAATAACTAAAAGGCGTGTCAATTATACAGACATAGACAACAAGGAATTAGAACTAATTCGTAATAGCTATATTAAGTCGCTAGATGGTCTTAAAGCACTTAAAAAGTTTGATAAAGGCGAAAAGGAAAGCGACAGTAAATTTACTGTATGGGTAAATAAATTGGTTCGAGGTGAAGAATTAGATTTAAATAAAATCGAAATTACCGAAGATGATATTGACAGACTAATTGAATCTGAATTAAGAGGAATAAGGAACGTGTTCTTATGAGTAATCAAATGGATTCTAATGTCGGGTTAACATCTAGGGAAATATACGAAAAAAAGAAAAAACTGATAGCAGAAAAAATAAATGAGTACCGTAAAAGACCTGACATTATGAATGAAGAACTGCTAGAGGTAAAACAGAACTTATATCAACGTGTTGCTATTCGTGCTTTATTTAGTAAACCTTATAATATCTGGGTATGGTCTCGTGGCTTAGGTAAATCGTGGACAGCAGGGTTAGCGGCAATTGACTTCGCTTTACTCTATCCCGGCATACGAATAGGTATTGCCGCACCATCCTTTAGGCAATCGAAGATGATTATAGAAAATAAGATTGTTGGTGATCTTATGGATCGCTCTCCATTTATACGCCAAGAGATTAGGAAAATCAATAATAAAGTTGATACGTTAGAAGTTGAGTTTTATAACGGTTCATCTATTATCTCGTTCCCTGTTGGTACAGATGGTTCTAAAATTCGTGGTTTGCGTTTACAGTTCACAATCATTGACGAGTACGCACAAATGAATAAGACAATTGTTGACCGTGTAATCAAGCCTATGCTTGCTGTTCGTAGTGGTTATGAAGTTAATAAAACAGACTATTCAAATGACGTTCAAAACAGGATGTTGTTTACTTCTTCTGCTTATTTTAAATTTAATCACTTGTATCAAACAGTTAAAGATTATGGAGAATTGATTTCTCAAGGTAGTGAAGATCATTTTTTATATCCGCTAGATTATAAAGTGGGTATAGATGTTGGTTTGTATAGTAGCGACTTCATAGAGAATGAACGTAAAACACAAACAACTATTGACTTCGATATGGAGTATGGTGCTAAATTCATTGATTTGAGTGAAAGTAATTGGATCTCCCCTACTGAACTTAGTGCTTGTGCCACAGAAAACAAGATTGAATTGAATGGCGATAAAGAAGTTAAATATGTTGCCGGGCTTGACGTTGCTCGTGTGTCTGGTAATGACAACACTTGTATAAAGGTCGTTAAGTTGATTCCTAATGAAGATCACTACATTCGTAAAGAGGTCTATTCTAAAGCGTTAAATGGTAATACTTTCGGGAAGCAGAACTATGAAATTAGGAAGATATTAGATAGATTCCCAATTGAACGCTTGTATATGGACACCACAGGCTTAGGTGTAGGCTTAGCAGATGAACTTGCTAAACCTTATATGAATCCAGATACAGGTGAAATAGATCCACCATTGTATGATGTGAACAACAAAGAACATATAGGCAATGAAGATGGATCTTTCTTAATTTATGGACAAAAGTTCAGTTTGAATTTTAATTATAGATTAGCCGTTGCTATGAAGAAAAGCGTACAGAAAAGAAAATTAAAGATGTATGCAGATGAGACAGAAGGTGTATATCAAGATAACCTAAATATTGATGAATTAGAACAGATAGACGAATCAAGAAAAACAAGAAATGAAATTATGAGCATTGAAGCAAAACCAAAAGGGAATCTACTTTCATTTGATGTGCCAAGAGGTGGATTAAGTGAAGGTCGTAAGGACAGGTGGACTGCTCTCTCTTTATGTATGTTCGGTGCTGATGAAATGGAAGATGAATTTTTTAATGAAGATGAATTTGAACTCCCATATGTATCTATTTCAAGTCGAGGTGTATATAATTGACAACATTTAATGATATGGAGTTCGCAGGTACAATCTCAAAGAACAATTCTTATTCGACATATTATCAAGATAACTTTGCCGTAAATGGCACACCAAAAGAATTTGAATTAGAAAAATATTTAAAAAATCCACAAGATAATATCGACAACATATGTTCTTTATCCCGCTACTTCTACTACAAGTCGGGCGTAATCATGCGAACTGTAAACATTATTCGTGATTTTGGGATCACAGGAATTAAGAAGAATTATAGAAAAAGCGGAACTAGAGTTAAGAAGATTCTTGAAGACTACGACAAGCGAATCAATATGACTAGACTGCTAAAGGATATTCTGTTTGAACTTGCTTTGACAGGTAATGTCGCTCTTTATGATCGTGAAGGTGATTATGTAGACATTCTTCCGCTAAGCGTTATTGAAGTATCTGAATTGATTATTAACGGTAAGCAACAATTAAAGTTCGACCATAATAAATTTAGTTCAGAATACAGCACGCTAACAGATAAAGAAAGACAACTCTTAAAGCAAGCCTACCCACCTGAAGTACATCGTGCGAATCAAACATCTGGCTATACAGATCTAAATATCGAAAACACATACTTCATTAAGAACAACAGTTCGAGATACGAAAAATATGGCGTTACTTTCCTACTTCCCGCTTTCACAGATCTATCACAAAAGAACTTGATGAAGGAAGCAGAAAAATCAACTACCTCTGGAATTGTAGACCAGATCTTGCACATTGCTGTTGGCGATAAAGATCACAAACCTAAGAAACAAGAGATTGAATACTTCGATCAAATTTTCACAGGCAAAAAAGGTTCTATTCGTGCTACTACCCCCCATTACGTTACGCTAAATTGGATCTCCCCTAATACGGATATTTTCGGTGAAGAAAAGTTCCTTGAAATTGACAAAGACATCTTATCTTCGCTAGGCGTATCTATTACCTTGCTTCGTGGTGACGGCGGCGGAAACTACTCTGACGGCATGATTAACATAGCAGGCTTAATTAAGACAATTGAATCGATGAGAGAGGACATTCCCTCTATTATTCACGATCTATACCGAAAAGAACTTGAGCGAAATGGCATTAGCGGAGATAAAGCACCTGATGTTGAACTCTCCCCTATCGAGATCAATTCGGAAACAAAATATCAAATGATTCAATGGCTATTCCAATCTGCCGGGCTTCCTTATGAAGTGCTTTACGATGAATTTAATATGGACTTCGAGACGGTTAAGGCTATGCGTGAAGACGAAAACAAGCAAAACGTTCAAGACGTGTTTAAATTAAGAGAACAGCCGTTCCAAGGTTCAGCGTTTAATGAAGTAGACGATAAAGGTGGAAGACCTAAGAAAAATGAAGACGAGCGAAAGAGCGACAAGAATCAATCAAATAACGATCAGCCCCGTCCGGGACAAGAAAGGATAAAAAATGAATAAGAAAAACAAAAACGGTGATCTTGTTGATTTTAAAATTGTAGATCAATTTGAAGGACTTGAGATCGCCGAAGAAGAACAAGATGATTTTTTGCTAATGGAAGGCGTAGCTTTTCACGATGGCGTAAATAAGAATGGTGCCTATATTGAATTAGCAGACGCTAAAAAAGACATTGGTACTTTCTGCCATAAGCCTATCCGTATGTTGTGGGATGGCTATAATCCGACAGGTCATGGATACAACGCCAACACAAACACCTTCTCCGATAAGGTAAACAACATTGGCTATATCTTTGACGCTTTTGTCGATGAAGGTAAGAACGAAGATTATAAGGCGATTGTTCGTGCCGTTGTGTGGAAGAAATATTATCCCGAGATCTCTGAACGTTTAGTTCAATTGCATAAAGAAGGTAACTTAAAGTTCTCTATCGAAGCAGATAGGGATTTTGAAGAAAAAGAAAATCAAACAAGGAGATGTTATAACTTGAATTTTAGAGGATTGTCTATTGTTAAGAACCCCGCATGGGATCGAACAAACTCACTTTTAGTTGCAGAAGATGAAAACGCTACCACAGAGACAGAAAGCACCACAGAAGGCTCTAGCAACGAAAATAAGGCTTCTGAACAAGAAACTAATACGAGTGCTACTGTTGAAGACAATAAGCCCGCAAATAAGCCTACAGACCCTAAAAACACAAATGACCGTAATATTTCTTATGAACAATCTATTTTAGACCTTAAAGAACAAAATTTATTGCTAAAAAATCAAATTGACGAGTTGACAAATAGTGCTCGTGCGTACCAAACAATAGTGGAACAATATCAAATTGAAAAAGTTGGTAATGAGCGTTTAGAAAGAGTTTCACGCTTTATCGAAAATCCAAAAACAGTTGATGAACTAGGAAAAATGACTAGCGAAGAATTTGTGGAATATTACGAAAAAGCATTGGATGATTTCTCTGATAACGTCGCACAAAATAATAGCAACTCTAATCAAATTTATGGACTGTTTCACAAAACAAAAGAGGATATTGATCCGAAGCAAGCCTTATTAGATGTATTTAAAGGATTAAGTTAAAAGGAGAAAATAATGTTAGCAAAAAGAATTGATTTAGGTTCGAAGCCGCTTGGGCTTTGGATCGCAGAAACTGACTTGGTAAAAGGCAGATTAGTAAAACTTGATAAGGAAAAAGTTGTCTACGCTACCAAAGATGATGAAGCTATGGGATTTTGTACTTTAAGAATCGACACTGTTGAAGGTGGAGAAATTCAAGATCACGACATCATCGAAAAAGGCAAACGCCCTGTTATCTATACGCTTGATAAACATGATGTATGGTTGACCACCGAATGTGATGGTATCGACGCTTTAAAAGTTGGCGACAAGTTAACTTGTGGTGCAGAAGGTAAATTAGCTAAAGGCGAAGGTATGTTTGAGGTTGTGGAAATCACCAAAGCCGCAGATGTCCCCGCTGTTGGCGTAAGAGTATTAAAATAAGGAGTTTTATAGATGGCATTGAATTTCATGGAAATTGCTTCCGACTTTAAGAATAAAAAACTTTCGTATGATGATCCCAAAGTTAAAGAAGCTGAAAAGCTGATTTCTGATTTGGCATCCACTCAAGATGGACGTGCTGAACTTGCAGAAGTTATCGGTATTTATCTTCAACGTTCTATGAACTTCATCGACATTGCGCCGATGATTAGTAATAACAAACACTTTAGCTATGGCGAAAAACCTGAATTTAGATTGAAGAAAAAAGGCGTAAAGGCTTTCTGGATTGCTCCCAATTCCAGTACCCCAAAATCCAGAAACTACGATACCGTTCTTTCGATGGATTTTGAAACCCTTTCTGTTCGCCCCACTTGTCTCAAGGATGATTTAACTACTGGTAGACTTCAATCCTTGATGGAACTTTTGACCGACGCTCAAGAAGCATTGCGTTTTGCTATCGCAGATAAGATCTTTACGCTTTTGGGTCAAGTCTATAACGAAACGAACAACAAGGATAACTACTTTGTCGATACCACAAAACTTACCGCAGATAGTCTGAAAAAAGCTATTCGCCGTGTTAAATACAAACGTGGTGGCACACCTGTAATCTTAGGTGACGAAATGTTGATTAACGAGATCGCTGATTTCGAAGGCTTCGCTCCTGCTATTCAAGAAGAAGTTCAACGTACTGGTCAAATTGGTACTTTCTATGGTGCTAGAATTATGTCCACTCGTGAAGTATTCGATGAGGCGAACGATCGTGTAATCATGCCGAAGAATCGTCTTTACGTCATTACGGACAAAATTGGCTATTCCGCTACTTATGGCGACAACAAAGCAGGTCAAGAAGAATCCATCGAAGACTGGACTTGGAATGCTCGTATCGACATGGAATGGGGCTTTACCGTTACCGATCCCGAAGCTATGGCAGTAGTCGAAGTAAAATAAGCAAACGAGGTGAAATTTGGAGAACAAAAATAAAATCATTAACGACTTTGGCGTAAATATTAATCTTAACTTCAAAGCGTTTAATGGAAAAATTACGAACATTCCTCCTAAATCTTACGCCTTTATCACCGACGATGAACTGTTGTATCTCTCTCACTCCTCCTCTATCCTTTCCGACGGACTTATCCGTGTTGAAGGCAAGGGTGCAGAAGGAAATGAAATTCCCGATGAAGTTAAGAGCGTAATTAGAGAAGAAAACATCTTTGACGAAAAACGTTATAAGGATCTTCTGAAAAAGACGAACGCTCAACTTACTAAGGAACTAAAAGACATTACAAACATTGACGCATTAAAGGAACTTTTAAGACTTGCTAATGACGCTGAAAAGCAAAAAAGCTATACAGATTTATTAGAAAAACGAATCGAAGAATTGGCAGAGTGATCTTATGTCTAAGTCTTTGATAGCTGTTAGGCGAATGTTATTTAATTACATTAGGGAAGAACGTGAAGTTTTTGGAGACGAACATAAAAAACTAAATGAGTACGTTCTTCAAGGTGTTTCCAATGCCGGAACTGTTCTCGGAAGAACTTACTTCTCTCTTGCCGACTATTTAGGTGAAGAAAACGTCGCTATTGAAGATATAGAAACGCCAAAAATGGGAAATTCTGAAATTAAATTATCTGCACTATGTTCTTATCTTGAGTTTGCTTTAAATTTTCACCATACATTGACAAAGAAGGCAACGAACTTCAAATCAAGATCGTTTAGTATTTCAGGTACAACTGAACGTGCCAAAGAAGCTATGCGTATTGTTTGGTGGATTGAGGGTCAAATAGATAAGATTTTAGAGCACATAGATAACGTAGGTATACCAGACGCAGACCCGCCCATAGAAGGTGTTGCAGGACTTACAGGCGAGGTTTCTCAAATTAGATTTGAAAACCATCACTTTGTATTTTAGGTGATCCACATGGTAGATAATAATCATAATTCAACTATTGAAGATTCTACTCTAAATAAAGAAACTAATACTCTTGCTGATCTTTATGATATGCAACAAGAAGCCGTATCATCTTTTGACCTCCCTGTTGAAGACTACAGACTTGAAGTTGCTGACTTAATGATTAACAAAGTTGGCGTAAAGGTGAAAATTGATGGTTCGATGGAACATATTATGCTTTCTGATCTTGATCGTGTTTATACCAATATTCAAGGAAATATGAAAGATGTGTCCTATTTGTACCCGTCAAATGCTAAGCGTGGATCACGAATTGACTTCCCTAATGGTGCTGTTGGACTTGTTTGGTCTATTCCTGATGACGACATTGTATCAAAATCCTCAAAGGCACTAATTCTCAACAATCATGTAAGCTTTTATCGCACGAGATCTGGTTATGATGAAGACCCAAAATCACCTACTTATGGCGATTCAATTGACAATATGTTGCTAAGCGTAAAAGACATTGATTGCTTTGTCGAACGTGTAGACGGTGAAATTAGAGCACACGACGTAGGTATTTTGTACGACACTGTTATTCGGATGTATACATTTCAAAGTGATGTTGCGAAAAACCCAGAAATTAAAGTTGGCGATGTTGCTAAAGTTCTAGGCAAATATTTCGACGTAAATGACGTTGACAATTTGACCTCTGGAATTTCTAAGATTCAACTCGCAAATTCAAGGACAAGTTACGATGACTGGAACGTTAAACCGTTTGAGCCTTCAACTTGATGTTGAATCGATGGTTCGTGATTTGACCGCTAGGCTAAACTTCTTCTTCGTCGATGAAGTTGACAGGCTTGTCGGAACGTTAAATGGATTTGACTTCGCTTATGCCAGTGGATCATTTAAAAAAGAACTCGTTGAATCAGGAGCAGATTTTATTAAGTTTAAAGTCGGTTCAGATCATTGGTACGCTTTCATTGTTGAGTATGGACGTGGAACATCTATGGACATAAACAATCCATTTCTAGCGTCCTACATGGATAGTGGGTATTACAATCCTTATCGTGTTCACGGTGATATTCGAACATGGGGTTATGGCCCCTATGAGGTGCCGGATTGGTTTGGCGGTAAAGGAACGGTTGAGAAAATGGGGCATGGTGCGCCGGGCATTAAAATACCCGAAGATAAATTGATTGCTACTCCCCTACCCCCTAATCACTTTCTAAGAGACGCATTAGAAAGAACAAAAGAGACGCTAAGAGAAACATTAAGAGAAGCATATCGAACATTTCCGTTTGGATTTTATTTGAAGGGTGGTGGTTAATTGAAGCTAAAAGAAATTACAGTCGAACTATTCTCTATTCTTACGACAGATGAAAAATTACTTGAGTTAATGGAAGTTCCCTGCCGAGTGGTTGGCGGGAAGAAAAAATATGATATGGCAACACTCAAAAAGCAATTTTTAGAGGAAAAGAATCCCGGAGATTTAGTAGAAACTGATTTTACGAGACTTTGTATTTATGAACTGCCAACTTCAAAATCTAAATTTAGTATCTTAGAACAGGCTTACATTCAAATAGACATTTATGTCAACAAGAAGAAAAATGTACGAGATAGGCGAACGATTATGATCGCTGACAGATTGAGAGATCTGCTTCACAACAGTAAAATTTTCGACTATGACATTCACTACTATAACAGAAACCCCGATAGCGAAGCAGACAACATGGAATGGACAAAGTACGGTATTACTTTTAATTACAATAATATTTTAATTTAAGGAGATAAAATAAATGGCTAAAAAAACTATTTTATATGGTGTTGGTACGGCAAACTGTATTGACCTTGATGACAAATTTGAAACCATCGCTTTTGGTAAACTTCAAAACTTAACGATTAACTTTAGTTCCGATTCGGAAGAAATCAATGGTGGCGACGACCCCTATCCTATTACCGAGTTCCCGAAAACTCGTTCGATTACCGTTACCGCCCAAGACGCAATGTTCGATGTTGATATTCTTAAATTCTCTCAAGGTGCAGAAGCTAAGGAACTCAAAGACGAACAAATGTTGGAACAAATTTATTTCGTTGTAGAAGAAGACGGCACAATGACTTTGCCGAAAGAACCCATCGACGGCACTGTTGCTATTAACGGTTTCTCTGCTACCGCTACTGACGAAAAGAAGAAATTTACTGTTGCTAAAAACAAGATTACCTTCGACAAATCTGTTGCAGGTCAAACTGTTACTGGTTACTATTACAGAAAATCCTCTGGTAAGGGTTCTATCACCAGTGGTTTCAAAACGAAATTCCCGAAACCCTTCAAATTTGTTCATAGAATCCCTGTTTACGACGACAACAATCAAATCGTTCAAGAAGCACAATTAACTATCTATAAAGCAAAATCCGATAACTCTTTGGAAATTTCCCACGCACCTCAAACTGCATACGCACCTCAATTGTCCATTAAGGCACTTGACCCGAAACGTGCAGATGGTAAGCTTTGGGATTATGTTGTTGAAGATGTAGACCCGAAGGACGCTACTGGTAGTCATGCAACTATTTAATTATGGCAGAAAATAAAGAAGTTAACCAAGAAGCTAAATCTCTACGAACGTCTTTAGGACAATCCGTAGAGATCAATTGCTTCCTTGATGGGAATCCAAGAAAAGCCTATCCGATTACACTTGCTAATTATGGAGAATTTATTGACTATGTTCGTTATGTTTCACTAGAAGATATTGCTTCTTCTTTTATGGCGGACAATGGAGCAGGGTTAAAATCCATGATTTCTATGGTGTTTTTGGACGATGAACTTGATGATATTCTAATGAATGTCAATGCAACAAATTACGAAGAATTTATCAGAGAAGTTCTTGAACTTCAAGGAATCTCCTTCGATGATAAGAACGAAGGTTCCAATAAAAAAAAATAAACTTTAGATCAGGTGTAGCTACTATATTGTTATATACTTCGCTCAATTATAACGATGTCAAAAATATGACTATCACTCAATACTACGATCTAATTCTGGCTATATCGTCAAAACAATCGTTTGATGTTCAGGCTAACGCAGTTGGATTAACAGGCGAATTTGATGATGATATTAACCCCTTCTACTCTATCCAAGATGAAGCAGAAAAGGACAGAAAAATGACCGTAGAAGAAGCAAGCGAATTAGCTACCCTATTAAGCTAAGAGCGAAGAACATAGACCTTCGCTCTTTTTTTATACCTAAAAAAAGAGAGGTGAATATGACAGACGATTTAAAGCTTTTTGGTGAGGTTGGTCTAGGATATGGACAACTCCAAAAAGACGCTGAAGAAATCAATAATCTTATTTTAAGTATTAACAAAAATCTCGGCGTATTAAGCGAAGATTTAGGCAAACAGAATTTGGACTTGAACGTTAAGTTTGACCCTAAGAGCCAAAAACAACTAAATGATCTTGCTATGGCGATTAAGCACATAGAAGACGTTTCTACTGTTGCTAATAAAGCGACAAAGAATATGACTTCCGATTTTGAGAGATTTGGAAGTAAAGTTAATAACATAAAAGGCGGTTTCGAGAGTGTCAATAAGGTCATTCAAGACTTTAACAAAAATGCTAACTTAAAAAATCCTTTTGAAGGAATTGTAAAATCTGACTTGAAGTCGGTTACGAAAGATCTTGAAGAATACTATAGTCAAATCAATAGGTTTTCGTCAAAAGAGTTTAATTTAGAAAATTTGGGTAAGGCACTTAATGACGAATTAAGATACACAAGTCGTGGTACGGAGGAATTTGGTCGTGCCATTACAATGCTCGGAAAATATTCAGAATTAGCTAATGCTAAATTAAGTGAGTACGAAAGTAAAATCAAGAGCATTAACGAACAGATGGTAAAGGCTCCTTCTGCCGAAGCATTAAGAAGCCAATTTTTGAAAAATGATCCGCTTTCTGAATCTGGAATTTTAAAAAGAGTAGACAGTCTTAATGGCGAAATTGAAAGACGAGCAAGATCTGTTGCTATTAAATACGTTGATGAATTTGGGCGTACAGTGCAAGAAACATGGACAACAAAAGCGGGGAAATTTATCCCTTCTACAAACAAAATTCTTGTAGATCAATTAAAAGTAACCCGTGAAGCTTACGAAAGGGAAGCCGGGCGTATAGGGAAAACGTTCAAGGCGAACATCAACATTGGCCGTCAAGAAGAAAAGAAACGATCAGACGAGAAGCTTGCTAATCTAAGAAAAGAAGCCCAAGAATTAGAGAAAGCAAACAAACCAATTAACCCTTCCAAGATTAAAAACATGGGTCAAACAGTTGCAGAACTCTATACGGTTAAGAGGGTTATGCAAGAAATTGTCAAGATTGCCGCAGATTTCCAAGAAAAACAAATTGAAGTCGAGCGTATCGCTCAAAACAGTACAAAAGACGCTAAGGAATTAAAGGACGCTATTTTTGATATTGCCAAAGAAACTGGTACGATGGTTGGCGACGTACAAGAAGTTGCCGCTTTATGGGCTAGAACAGGTAAGAGTGGTGAGCAATTAAAAGAAGCCGTTAAAACCACAATGATGGGCTTTAATGTTGCTGAATTTAAAGACGCTGAAACCGCCGTTGCTTCTATTAACGCTATTGTCAATCAAATGTATAATGGCGACGCTACAAAGTCTCAATCCATTCTTGATTCGCTAGTTAAAGTTGCAGATAAAACGGCTGTAAGAAACGTTGAAGATTTGGCAGAGGTTGCTTCTCGTGCAGGTGCAAATGCTAAGTCGTTAAAGATGGATCTTCACGAACTAAACGCTGTTTCTTCTATCGTCATGGAAAACATGAAAGTTGACGGTAACGTATTAGGTACTCAATTAAAGAGTATTTTTGCTTACATGATGAATGACGGCAGAATGAAGAAGCTTGAAAAATTCGGCGTAGAGATGACGAAGAACAACGCAAACGGAACGAAATCTTTAAAGTCGTTTAGTGAAGCATTTGGAGATATTGTTAAAAAATACAAAGAATTTACGGCAAGTGGCGATGAAAAGCGTGCGAATGACTTATTAAGTACAATCGGTGGTACACGCTTCACTCCTATTGTCAAGAACTTAGCTGAAAACTGGGATAAATTCCAAGAACGTGTAGACCTTTCGAAAGATTCAATGGGCTTTGCTTCGGAACAAAACGAAAAGAAAATGAAAAGTTTAAATAAACAGATCATGGCACTCAAAGCTTCCGCTACGCAACTAATTGAATCAATCGGCAACACAGGTATTATTCAAGGTTTAGCTACCGTCACAAATGGTGTCAAGGGGTTCATAGACGCATTAAATAAATTACCTAATGTTGTTAAGATGATTATTCCTACGATAAGCGCACTTTATATGTCGCTTATTGCATTGTCTACGAAATCTGAAATTCTGCTAAGAGAAGGCTCTCTCCTCTACTATTTGATTAACGGTGTTCCACTCGGCAAAAATGGTTTTGAAATTCCCGGAATTAAAAAAGGAATTGATAAACTTAGAGGATTAAAGACTGAATCTGAAATTGCAGGTGAAGCCGTTCAAGCCGCAGGGGCAGGCATGGCAAAGGCAGGCAAAAATGCCGCCGATATGGCCACCGAAGCGGGTAAAGCAGGTAAAGCTGTTAAGACAGCCGGAGACGCAACAAAAGGAATGGCAGGTGCCGCTGTGACGAGCGGTTCGGCTATCGGGAAATTGAGGGGTGCATTTGCGAAAGCCACTGCTTCTATTTCTGGTTTTGTTGCAAGTCTCGGTATAACTGCCCCTCAAATTGCTATTGCTGTAGGTGCTATTGCCGCTCTTACAGCCGCCTATGTTTATTTTAGAAAGACCAGAGAGAAAGCTTTTGAAGAAACGGCAACTGGTAAATTAGATAAAGAAGTCGAAAGCATAAATAAAATGCACGACGCTTATATGAAGCTACAAGAAGACAACGACGCATTTAAGGAAGGTACGCAAACCTACGATAAGTTAGTAGACGTTCAAGGTAGATTAGCGGAAGCGTTAGGTGTTTCGAAAGACGCTTATATCGTAAACGCAAATACAATGAAATCAACAAACAAGGCAATTGAATCTCGTATTGAATTAAGAAAATCTGAAATTGAACTAGAGAAACAAAAAGGCAAATCCGAAGCAGAATCAATCGTGAACAATGCTGACGACAAGTTTGGCTTTGGTTCGCTTGATTCAAAAGCCAGAAAAGTTGAACAGTTTGCCGCACAAATGGAACGTGCTAGTAATAGACTTGCACAAGCACAAAAAGAAAACTTGTCTAAAGTTGATATAAATATGGCCCAAAGAGAGTTTGAAAACGCCACAAAAGCATATTACACAAGCATAGAAGATCTCTATAAGTTAATCGAGAAAGTTAATAAAGCAGGCGAACTTTTAGGCAAGGGCGATATAGCAAATGAGATATTAGAGAAACTCGGTCATGGAGATTTATTAGATAATATTAAAAATAAATTAGATGAGAAGGCCGAAGCTTCAAAGAATGCCGCAGATGCTTCGGAAGAACACGCAAAAGCAATTGAGACAGAGAAGGATAATTTAAAAGAACTTGCTGACCAATGCGATAATGTTTCAGGTAAACTCAATGCAATGGAATCTGCAAGAAAAGAGTATAACGAAAAAGGTGAATTAAGTTTAGGTACTGTTGCTTCTCTTGTCTCTAAATATCCTGAACTTGCTAATTGCATCGAAAAAGTCGGCGAAAAGTATTTATTAAACAAAGGATTCATTGATGAACAAAATAAATCTTTGGAAGAACAAAAAGAACTCACCGAAGATGTGTATAATCAAGGGAGAACTGTAAGTCAAGCTAATGTTGGATCTACTCTAGGTGCAATTGGTAATACATTAGATTCACAAGCGATTGATGAATTTATAAACAAACTTAGAGATTTAGATAGTGAAGTCGCTAATACAGTAGGCAATTTAAGTCAACAGTTTATGAACGGTGAAATCCCTGCGACACAATTCTTTGAATCATTAAATAGAGAACTCCAAAATATTGATTTTTCGAAACTATCCCCTATGGAAATCCAAAGCTTCAGTAATGCTATTTCTATGTATTTGAATAATGCGATTTCATCTCTTAATCAACAATTAAATTCAGGCGAAATTCCACTTAGCACATATAGGCAACAACTAAGTCAAGTAAGTAATCAAGCACTTCAACTTTATACAAAACTAAATAATCTAAAACAAGTAAATGGTAACTGGGTTGATTCCAATGGAAAGATAAATGAATATGCGAACGCACTTCAAAAGACAGCAGAAAAAGCGAAAAAAACTGAAGGTGCTATCGAAGGCGTTACAGGGAAAATGCGTGACTTCGGTGAAGTAACAAGTACAGCAATAGATGAAGCAGGCAACTTAACTTTAAGTTTTGGCGACGTTACAGAAGAAATCAGCGGCTTTGCAGAAGACTTCACTGGAATTATGGAAGGAATTAAGAACACTAATTCTACCTTATGGGATCAAATTGTTGGTGATGTTGTAAAAGCGACTGGTATGACAGTTGATGAAGCTAGCAATGCACTATTGGGAGTAGGCGAATCTTCCGAACAAACAAATAAAGCATTAAATGCAGGTCTTAACAGCTTAATGAGCCAACTAGAAGCCTCTACTGCCGCTTCTGGGAAACAGACAACTGGTGCTATTAAAGCAATTGGTAATTATTTAAGAGGTACAAAGTTTGAATTTTTTGCAGAGTGGATAAAACCACAATGGGAAAGCGTTCATATACCGCTTTTAGACAAAACACTCAAATTCCCATCACGATTCGGGTTTAGATTTGGTTCAAAGACAATATCAACAGGCTCTTATAATGCTATTGGAAATGCTACAAAAGCTATAAGTAAAGGCAATATGAGTATGTCCGCTATGTGGGCGGCTTCAGGCAGAGCGGGCGATGGTAAAACAATTTTACCTCAATATAGAACAGCCATGTCTGGCTCTGACGCATACCAGAATATGAAGCTTAGAGATCAACTAAATAATCTACTTAGGCCACGAAAAAACAAACATAGAAACAGTAGATTAAATAATGATAGAGACGACAATTCACACGACATACTTGACAGAGACACAAGCGGATCTGGCTCGGGTTCAGGTGGCGGCTCTGGTCGAGGTGGCGGCGGTAAAGGTCGTGGCGGCGGTAAAGGTAAGGGTTCATCGTCAAAACAAGATATTCCCGAAAAGGTACAAAAACAAATTGATGACCTTCGCCATAAGCTAGATATGGACGAGATGGATCAATACCAATATGCCAAAGAGATTGAAAAGATCTTAGATAAGAACAAAAACATTCTCACGGAAAAAGGTATTCGTGAAATTGAAAAAATGGTCTATGACGCTAAAAAAGGTGGCGTTAAAGACGGATTCAAAGCCCATATTGACGAACTCAAAAACTTAAATGAATTGGCAGAGCAAACGATCCAATCGCTTGAAACCGAAAAACAAATGATTGATTCGCTTAATCTTAATCCAAGAATGAAATTAAGTGTTAATCAAGACTTATCGGAAGTTTATGCAGGCAAACTTGTAACAAGTGTGGCTATGATGAGAAAATACCAACTTGCTATTGATGAGATTGATAGAGAAATTAAAAGTCTTAATTCCTCTTCTGTTGGTTACAGTAAGACAGTTGAAGAATTAAATAAAGTTAAAGAAGATTATCTCAAGAAACTTAATCAAGAAGAAATTGCCATAATTAAAGTTAAGGACGCAACTGCCAAGCTTGCTATGGAACAATATAAAATCAAGCAAATGCAGATAGATAAAGCTATCGAAGGGATTGAACGCTATAACCAATTAACGATTCAGATGATTAACGGTCGTAACGAAAAAATTAAAGAACGTGTTCAAGACCGTCATCGTGCTGAAATGGAAGCGTTAGAAAAAGAAAATGACGCTAAAAACAAAGCACATAAAAAACAAATGGATCGTATGCAACGTGAAGCGGACGCCTTTCGTAGATACATGGAAGACAAAATGAAGGCATTAAACCGTGAAAATGCTAAAGAAGATTACGAAGACACGGTTAAGAAAAAACGTGCTGAAATTACTGAACTTCAAAAACGAATAAATTTAGTTTCTCTTGATGATTCATATAAGGCTAAAGGCGAAGTCATTAAGTTAAAGAAAACACTTAACGACAAACAAGAAGAATTAGACAAAATCCATAGAGACAGAGCAAGAACATTAGACCAAGAAAGCTTACAAGACCAACTTACAGAATATGAACGTCAACTTCAAGGCAAGCAAGATTTAATGAATAAAGAAATTGAAGCCGAAGAAGAAAAAAACAATAATGCCCTTGAGTTACTTCGTAAGCGTCAAGAAGCTGAAATGAAGGCACTTGACGAAACCATGTCCGCAAAAGCTGTAGCCGCAGAAGCTGAAATTGCAATAAAAACAGGCGTAGTTAAAGATATAGATGGAAAATCCAAAAATCTAAAAGACGCAATTATAAGCTATATGCAAGAAATTGGCGATTGTTCTGGTATTCTTAGTCAAAAAATGATTTTAGAATTTAATGCTTTATCCGCAACGATAAACAACTCCCTTCAAATGTTGGGCTTGGGTGGCAAAGCTTCTTTCGGCTCGTTGCAACAAAAACTAGGTTTAACAGACGAAAGCTATACTGCGTGGAAACAAGAAGTTTCAAACAAAACTGGTGTGGCTTTTGAAGATGTAGAACAATACGTTCAAAATAAGATGGCGTGGAATAGTGCTTCTCCCGAAGAAAGGAAACGCCTTAATGAAGCGAACCATTTAATTCGTCAAAAAATTGTAGACGCTCATGGTGGCGATCAAAGTTACAATAAAGATAAAAACGGTTTGGTTTATGGTGTAAATCAACTTCTTCCGAATAAAGACGACAAGAGATGGAATTATGTTCAAAGTAGTCCACGCTTTGCGCCCTATAAAGGTATGACACGTGAAGGATCTGAAAAATTATTTAATTATCAGACTGCGATGGCACTTTACCCTGAAAAATCTTCACAAATCATGGGAGATCTTCGAACATTAAGACAGTATGAACCTAGTACAGGAAATTACAGTCTCGGCGATCTTACAGGTTATAAGTTTGCAGGCGACTTAAACAAAATGGGTCGTGCAAATAATATTTTAAATATTCCGGCAGATGATTTCGAAACGGAAGAACTCAAAAGACTAATTCAAAACAAGAGAAGTGAATTAAGTGGTGGTTCTGGTGGTAGTTCGAGTGGATTAGGGGCAGGTGCAGTTGATTATGATCGCATGGTTAATGAAATCATGGGCAATGCTTCCCAAAAGAAGAAAGATTTCATTAGGAAGATCCTTCCAAAAGCTATGGAAGTTTCAAAGAAATACAATCTTCCTCTTGCCGCAATACTTGGGCAAGCTATTCAAGAAAGCGGTTGGGGTAAAGGAAGTTCTCTGTTTGGAATTAAGAATGGCAGTGGAAATGGCTATAGACAACATAGTAGTTGGGATGAAGCCATTGAGTATTATGGCTACATGATGTCTGGGCGTGACGGCAAAGGAAGATGGGCTTCTAGTAAACTTTCAGGAATAACCGATCCGGCTGAATATTTAAGAAAAATACAAGATAGTGATGGCCCAATGTATTGCGAAGACCCGAAGGGTCAAGCTTACACAAGGGCAGTTATGGGCGTTATTGAAGCCAACAATTTAATGGGATTTCAAAACGCTAATGTTGATAGATATAGGTCTAGCGGATATGGCAGTGGAGACGGCGGTGCAAGAGAAAGGTTACTTGCCGAAGCACACAAACAAGACGGTATGCCATACTCTATGGGGCCAGAAAGAGAAACAACGCACCGAGATTGTTCAAGTTATGTTTATTTCGCAACAAAAAACGCAGGATTGTATAGTGGTGGCATATTTGGTACGGGGAATATGCGTGAAGCACTTGCAAAAGATGGTTGGAAGGATATTGGACAAATACCAAAGGATCAAATAAGGCGTGGAGATATTTTTTGGTATGTAGGTGGAGGGGTTCATCACACAGAAATAGCAACTGAAGACGGGACGCTCAAAACAACAGGCGCACATAAGGTAGGTAAGCCTGCCGGCCCAAGTAGTTGGATATATAATTATCACATTTTAAGACATCCATCTCTCAATCCATTTAAAAATGGTGGTATTGCTGATTTCACAGGCCCCGCTATGCTTCACGGAACTAAAGCAAATCCAGAATATATCTTTAATGCCCCCCAATTTGACGCTTTGGGTAAAATTGTAGCTAAATATGCTTCCGCTCCTTCTATTTACGCTCCACGTGATTTAACGTCTACTTATGATCCTGTTGTAAATGTTCAAGTAGATAATTTAGTTCAAATTAACGGTAATGCAACGAAAGAAACAGCAAAAGAAATTAAAGACGCTTCAACTGATGTATTAAGAAATTTAGAAAAAGCATTAAGAAAGAGAGGAAAGTAGGGGTAGCCACTCCCCTACTACTCCCCTATTATTATTTAGGAGGTGCTAATTGAGATCTGAATATTTTACATTTGACGGGAAGAAATCCTTAGATATGGGCTATTACTCTATTCGTGTAGGTGAGCCAGACGCTGAACAAGAATTACTTGGGAACAAGAAACCGAAAACAATTACTTATGGCACAAAGCTTCATAACTACATCACCAAAATCGAGTACGAACCAATTGAGTTCAAGTTGCAAATCATTCCCATTAAGGAGAAACAATGGACGATTGAAATGTTCTCAACTGTATGTGAATGGTTAATACAGGACAAATACAAGCCTTTTATAAGCGAAGACGACCCTTCAAAAATTTTATACGCTATCTCCACCGGATCGACTTCATGGAAAGGCGTAATGCTTTACGGTGTGATGGAAATTGACTTTATTACTAATGCTTATCACGCATGGACATATCCTAGAGTTGAGACGGTTAGCGTACAAGGAAGCAAGACGATTAACATTAAGAATTTAAAAAATGTAGGCAATAGGATCTACTCCCCTGCTATTGAAATTGAAAAAATAGGCGGCAATGGTGACATTACCATTACCAATTTATCGAATAACAACAAAGAGACAAAACTGACAAATATTAACGACAAAGAGACGTTTACTATGGACAATGACTACCACTTATTTAAGAGTGATACGCCAACAAATTACTATGGAGAACACTTCAATAAGCAATGGTTATACCTAGTTGAAGGTAATAACAAGCTAAAAATAGATGGGAATTGTAATCTTGAATTTAAGTTACAGTTTCCTATTGTGTAGGTGATTGAATGAGTAATTACTATATTCCAAGTGTTGATTTTGATGAGCAGATTGTTTTATCTTTATGCGATTCAAAACGTAAACCTTTTATGGAAATTTACAACATTCAAAAGTTTGACAGAAACATTTCATTTGCTTCAAGCGATGAGTTAAGTTTCGAAGTGCCTATTTACAGAGACGATCCATATGGGAACAAAGTTAGAAATGAACTTTTTGATGAGATCAAAGAAGATCTTTTTATTTTGCTAAATGAAGATCAATATTTCGTCATTAAAGATTGTAGCGTGTCTAAAGAATCCGGCGAAGACGCTGTAAAATCTGTAGAAGCATTTTCTTATGAATATACACTTTCAAATAAAATTGTTGAAGATTACAATCTTACTTCTCGCCTACTTTGGGATGTTCATAACGGTAAAGACGAAAACGGATTTTTTATTGGCTTTTTGAATCATGTTGTAGATAAAACAAATTGGCACGTTGACTATGTGTCCCCAAAGGTACTTAACAAACGTAGGGAACTAAAATTCAGTAACAGGTCTATTCTTGACTGTATTATAGATACCGCCGAAACCTTTAATTGTATTTACCAATTCGATACGATCAATCGTGGAATCTCGGTTTATGACATTTCAGAGATTGGCGGTAATCAAGGTATTGTTATTTCGGATAGAAACTTCATTGAATCACTAACTCAAAAGATAAACACAAGCGATTTAAAAACACGTCTTTATATGTACGGTGAGGACAACTTATCGTTTAGAGATTTTAATCCGACAGGTAAACCCTACTTAGATAATATGAGTTTTTATCGTGAGTTTGGTTATTTGAGCAAGGAACTTTGTGATTCACTTGATAAATATGAAAAAGCTGTAGAAGAAGCGAAGCCTTCATTTATGAGTGGAATTAAAACTTATAATGAAAAAATAACGAGATATGGTAAGTTGTATGACGCTATTACTATGTTAAAGCGTGATGAGAAAAGAGAGTTGGATGCCGCAGATAACGCTTTTACGTCTGAAAAACTTGGTGCAGATGGGAAAAAAATAGAAGCAAAAAAACACATTGATAAAGCAGAAAAAATAAAGAATGAGAGAACAGCAAAAGAAAAAGAATATGACGGGATTAAAGTTGAGATAGATAATATTCGTAAAGAACTTGAAGCTATCATTGAATCTCTTGACGGAAGCAAATTCTTCACCGAAGAATCCATGACCGAATATAACGAGTTTGTTAAAGAAGATTCTAAAAGTGACAATTCATTTGTTAAAGGCATGGAGGATCAACTCCTGGAATATTGTGGAGAAATTATCGGAAAGATCGCCTTCCCTTCTATCTCTTTTGATATTGACTTAGATTCATTCAGAAAAATCTCTAACTTCAAAAACCCTATGAATAGACTAAAAGTTGGAGATATGGCTTATATTGAGTGCGAAGAATTAAATGTTTGTGCTGAACTTCGAATCATCTCTATGAAGTTAAATTACGACGATCACAGTGCTGAAATTTCGTTTGGTAATAAATACAAAGTTAATTCATCTGAAATGTACTTATCTGAATTACTTAGTGAAGTGAAATCTGTATCGAACACTATTTCCTTATCCGACTTTTATTGGAATAGAAACATTGAGCAATACTCTGCTATTTCAAGACACTTAAACGACAATTTGAACCTTGCTAGACAGGCGATTGTTACAGCCGAAGGTCAAAAGCCGATTATGGACGATAGAGGAATTTGGTTATTCAAACAGAATCCTGACGGCTCTATCGATAACAAACAAATTAGAGCGGTTAATAATGTTATTGCTTTCACTAATGACAATTGGAAAACAGTTACTACTGCTATTACAGGCGATGGAATTAATGCGGAAGCCGTTACAGGTAGATTAGGTAATTTTGTTACATTAAATGCAAATCAAATTGTAGTTAATGATGAAACAGATCAGTCGGCATTGGCAGATTTTGTTCGTGCTAATGGCGGTAAAACTTATCGACAATCAGTTCCACCCGACGTAGATACAAGCACAAAGAAAGTTGATACGGGAATTAAGATTCCTGACGGTGCTTTATGGCTTCGAACATCTGAATCAGATGGTGGTAGGGTCTTCTCTATTTATAGATATAACCCTAAAAAAACATTTGCGTGGGGTAATATAAGCGGCTACACAGGCACTAACCATTGGGAAGAAATATCAGACATGGTATTCAAAGACAAATCCTATGGAGGGGCTAAAATAGGCTCTGACGGCCTTACAACAGTAACGAACGGTGTTTCAATCAATAAAGATGGTCTTACTGTATCGAACAGAAATAATAGTATTGTAGTTAAGACAAGCGTCAATTCAGACGGCTTTAAGATCACAAAGAACGCTTACGGTCGTGGAGACGAGGAAGTATTTTCAGTTAACAAAGACGGTGTGCTTTCAATTCGTGGCGGCGAAAATGGTAGAGATAAAATCATTGTTGATAGTAGGGGTATTCGAATGCCTGCAATGACAAGTCTTAAAATTGGAGATGAAAGCAACTACTCAAATTACATCAGCATTGACACGAATGGCGTTCAATTCGGAAGAAACGGCTATGGATTCAACTACAGTACAAATAGTGGAACACTTACAATTGGCGGATATTACGGGTTACGGTACGAGAATAACCAGTTGTATATAGGCAATCAAAGAGTAGCAAGTGCAAGCACTGTTGAATCCCTTTGGAGTAATCTTATGCAATTAGGCAGAATGATTAACAATCAAAGTCAAGTCCCGGCGTATGTTCAATTTGGTTAAAGTGGTGAATTAAAATAGCAAGTATAAATTACACAGCAAATCCAAGTAATAATAATCCTGAAAGTATTACGTTTAATGTTTATGGTCTTCAAATGAACGCTAATGAATATCAGGGCTTTAGAGTTTATCTGAACGATACACCTGTAGATACATTTTACATTTATGAATCTGCAAGATATTTTGTTAAAACTATAGACTTAGCTAATTACAGAATTGATGAAGGGTGGCACGTATTTAAAGTTAAAGCTATCACTCGTGGTGGGGAATTTCCAATTGGCAATGATAGCGGTATACAGTTCTATTGTAGTGGTCATTCTTCAAATAAGGCACAGCCTTTTACTTATATAAACATTGATAAATTTGATAATCTCAACAATGAGTATTGTGCTGTTACGTTCACCGTGAATGGTTATGGAACAGTAGATGTATCATCTATGACTAAAAATAACCTTTATAGAGCAATTGGAGAATACAACAAAGTTGGTGTCCTTCACTCTGTAGAAATAAAATATTATGATAGTGATTTAATCCAAAACGGGACAGCAACAAGGACTGCATTTATTTTCTCTGAATTTAAAAAAAATCAATTAGGAAGTTTTCCTCTAGGTACGGTTGAGGTACACGCTCACAGTGATAATTGTTCTAAATATGTTTACTTTTATTCAATGAGTGAACTTGATTTTAAAATATATGATGGAACATATCCAACTGAAATAACGCCAAGTTATAACGCAACAGGCCTTTACGGTTTTAATGTAGCTGTTACTAAACTATCCACTGTGCATGATGACTGGATGACGTTAGTGAACTTATTCTGCTATCTTCGAAGTGCAGTAAAAGGGGAATTGGACTTTTCACTATTTTCAAGTTATATACCAAAAAAGGGCGAAGTGATTCAAGCGTGGATGTATAACGCATTAAGAGAAGCCGCTATTGATTGTGCTTACGAAGTTGGCATATATACAAACTTTAGAGATAGAGTTAGTAGTGGAGACACTATACCAAAGGATTTCATACAAACATTAGGTGAAGTAGCAAACGCCTGTATAGAGAAGAAAATGAGCGAAAATAGAGCAAAATTAGGGAGGCACTAATGAAGATTGAAACAGTAACATATGACGCAAACACAATTTTAGAGGTAGGTCAACTATTAAATTCATTATGCGTTAGAGGAATTGACAACGTAAACGCCTTAACTAGAGCATTTGATTTAATCTACAACGGTGCCGTAGAAAAAGGCGAACGAGAAACGGAGAGTGTGAATGATAAATAAATACACAGATCCAATTATCACGAATTATCGTTTTGATAAAGTTGGCTCTCGTGCTTCCGTTCCTATTACAGAAAGCTTAACCGTGAACAACGGTTTTCTGTTTTTGAAGGAAATTCCGGATAGAAACAACGTCGTGACTATTGGGAATTTAGTTGAAGTACAAAAACCAGAAGAATTAGATAGCGAGATAAAGTTTTATATTGACTATAATGCAGGCATTGTATATTTCGATTCAAAACTAAACGGAACTAAAGTAAATGTTGAGTATTCAGGCATTGGAATCGTCTACTACCCTGCTAGTAGAATCTATTTAGAGGTAGACGAGAATCACGAAATTATAAGAACATTGTCTGACATTGAAGGACAACTAAGTTCACTGACTAACTTAAAGAACCAACAAGAAAGATTAAAACAAGAAATTGAAGAACGCAACGGAAACTTAAACAAAACGATTGAAGAAGCAAGGAAAATAGATTTAAGCGGTTCTGTTGATAAAGCTAATCAAGCAAAAACAGATTTAGAGAGTACGACAAGAAAAGCAAATATAGCAGACGCTAATCTACGAACAGATATTGAATTTGCTAAAGGCGTAAAGATAGATTTAAAGAAACAAGAAGAACAATCCAAAACTGAAGTCCAGAAAAGTGTTGATTTAGCTAAAAACACAAAAACATCTCTTGATGGCTCAATCACTGCCGCCAACGAGAAAATCAATAAAGCAAACGAAAAAGTAAGCGAGATTAGTTCGAAGATCAGTGAAGCTAACGAGACACAGCAGAAACTAACTAACACTAAAAATGACATCACTTCTTCCCTATCCGACTATGATAAGAAATCTGCTGAAATTAAACAATCTGCCGGAGAAATCGAATCCAAAAACAACGAACTAAAAGCTACTATTGTTCGTGCCGATGAATCGAATACAACACTTAATGTGACGATTGAAAAATCCAAAGAATCTAATACGACACTTAGCGGAACTGTTAAAGAATCTAAAACTAAAAACACAGAATTATCTTCTTCTATTACCACAGCTACGGATTTAAAAGGTCAATTAGACACAAAAAGTAAAGAAGCAAGCGACAATATTACTTCATTGTCTAGCAAGGTAAGCGAAGGTACTCAATTAAAGAGTGAGTTAGATACAGCTACTACTAATGCGAATCAAGCGAACACAGAATTAAAAGATACAACAAGCAAGGCGAACATATCAAAGGCACAATTAGATGAATCTAAAGTTTCAGCAGATGAATTAAATAAAAACTTACTTAACAATAAAAATGAATTAACTACAATAGATAATTCATTAAAGGCTGAAAATGAAAAAGCTACGAAGAATATTTCCGACTTAGATACAAAATCTATTTTCGGCAAACAAATTATAGAAGACCTTAATTCTGCTACATTAAAATCAGAAACAGCAAAAACAAATTTAGATGAATCGAATACTAAAGCAACTCAAACGAATACAGAATTAAAAACAACTACTCAAACAGCCAACGATACAAAGACATCACTTGAACAAATTAAAAATGAATCCTCTACCCTATCCAATGAATTAAGTGAAGGAAACAAAACAGCTAGTTCAAATATTGAATCGCTAAAGAGTGAAAATCAAAGTGCTAAAACGAACATTGCAGGTCTTCAAACAGAAAATCAAAATGCTTTATCTAAACAAGAAACTTTATCTAGTGAAACAGCAAAGGCGAACGAAGCGATTGCTAAAATAGCTGAACTTATCACATCTTCTACTGATTTAAAAAATAAACTAGAACAGATCGTCGCTAGTGGTGATTTAGATAAATATATTACAGATCCTAAATTAAGAGAAATATTGACAGCTTATGCTACCAAAGATGATTTGAGTAAGATTGATGTCACAAGTCAGTTGATAGATTACGCAAAGAAGACAGAAATCCCTACTTCCCTGTCACAACTAACAGACGACGAAACACATAGATTAGTTACCGATGAAGAAAAAAACAAATGGAACAATCCTCCTAACCCTGACTTAACGGATTATACGAAAAAAAAGGATTTTGATAGCTTTAAAAGTAGTGTTCCTAATAATATCATACAAGCCATAAATATTGATAAGCTTGATAGAAATACTGTGGAAATGGATTCAGAAGAAAAAAGAGTTTTCAATATTGGAACAATGTGGATTGACAGAATGAAAGTTGCAGGTGAAGTACGTTCTATTATTCTGTCAACTCATTTTGTTGGTGACACAAGATTTGTAGAGCAAATTGCTTTCGATATGAAAAATGTAAAATTTTTTGTGAGAGTTTCTAAAACAATTGAGAATTTTGATAAAGAAAAAGCCACTATTAAATGTGATTGGAGAGAATGGAAAACATTTGAAATACAAAATGCTAACATGGCAGATCTTGAACTTAAAGCCGATAAATCCTCTGTCCCTACTTCCCTATCACAACTAACCAACGACACTAAATTTAAAACAGAAGCAGAAATTCAAGAGATGATAGCTAAATCTTCTAAGCTGAAAAAAGAAGTCACTACTTCCCTACCATCCACAGGCAAAGATGATGTTATCTATTTGGTAAAAGATACGAGTGGAAAAGACAACAACAATTATCTTGAATATTTGTGGATAGATGGTAAATGGGAATTGATTGGTTCTACTCAAGTAGATTTGAGTGAATATGCAACAAAAAGTGATTTATTCAGGTATATTTCTTACGACGATCATATCCAATACGAAAATGCTATATACGCTCTGCAAAGATATACTACGAAAGCAATGGATACTTTAAAAACAAAACTCAACAAATCAGACCTATCCCCCTTCACTCAACAAGAATTAGAGGAGGCGTTTAAATAGTGAAATTCCTAGACGAAACAGGATTAAAATTTATAGCAACTAAATTTAAAGAATTAAGAGATTCATTAACCAATAAAGTAGATAAAGTTACAGGGAAAGACTTATCTTCGAATGATTATACAAACGAAGCTAAGGCTAAGGTAGACGCTATTCCGCCCGATCCTAAATATACAGATACTGTTCAGGATTTAAGTTGGTATGCTTTGAAAGACGAATCTTATGAAGTTATTTTTTCAAAAAAGATAGAGCCTTATATTGGGTGGAATGAAGAATTTTTCCCTAGCGGTGCTTATATTTATCGTATGTTTAATAATACCGAAGGAACGCCAGAAAAAGGTTGTTATGATTTTATCGTGTTTACGGCATTTAATGCAGTTATAGATGATGATTTAAAAATTACCAAAGTACATTCGGATATTGTTGAACAGGTAGCCGTGTCATTAAAAAGCGGCAGAATATATGAAAGATATATTGATTTAAGATATAATAAAAATATCAAATATGGAATGTCATCACATAAAGGAATTATTGATATTCCTGGCATTCGTGGTCGTTGGACTAATTGGAAAGAAATCACCAAAGACTTCGCCATGAAAGAAGACATTGCTAAAGCTATCTCTACCCTAACTACCTTCAAAAAAGAAATAGTTACTTCTCTCCCATCTACAGGTCAGGACAATGTGTTTTATCTTCTCAAGGATACTAACGGCAAAGACAATAATAACTACTTAGAGTATCTATGGATTAACAACAAGTGGGAGATGGTTGGTTCAACACAAGTAGATTTAAGTGAATATCTTAAAAAGAGTAATGTTTTTGATAATAAAACATTCAATGGGGATTATGAAAAACTTAAAAATATTCCATTTAGTGCACAGCAGGGGGTTTTGCTGTGGGATAGATTAGATCGAATTGCACCATATGGAGAGTTAGATTTATCTAAGATGGTTACAAAAATTTCAATTCAAGATAGAGAACCAGTCCAAGATAGCGAACTACAAGGAATACTTCTTAGTGGTGCATTAGATGAATTGTTTTTGCGCACTACAAAACTAAACGAAAGAAAAGCAAATAAAACAGAAATCAAAACAAAACTTTCTGAAATGACAGATGACGCTACACACAGGTTAGTGACGGACGCAGAAAAAACAACGTGGAGTGAAAAAGTTAATAACGACCAACTTTTCGTCAAGGAGTCGTATGAAGAACAAAAGAAAAAATATGGAGACGAAAAATTAATTCCAACGGTAAAGTTTATAATAGATAGATTCAATGGATTTGAGAAGTCAATCAGGACTTGGGCGATCAATTTTATTACTACACGATTAAAATATTACAAACAACAAGTCATTCTAACTCAATCTGAATATGACGCTTTATCTTCCACTGACAAAAATGACGCTTCTAAGATTTATTTTATAAAGGAATAGCACCATGTTATATAAAGATATTTTATTTAATAATCAAGGAATTAAAGAAGTTCGATGTGCTAATGAAGTTATATGGAGAAAGAAAGCAGAGCAACTACTAAGAGTTAAGTTTCCATCGTCTGATAATAATATGTATTTAAGTTGCATAGAAGTAAGAAAAGAATATGTTTATGCACTTGCTAGAATAAATAGAGATCGAAGCAGTATTGTAAAGATGAAAATAGATGGTGAGAAGCTGTCTTTTGTTGGTCAAATGTCCATAAACTCTGTTTCAAGTGTGCTTGTAGTAGATCCAAGAAATAAAGATCTTGTTTATGTTGTTGCCCCAAAAAGCGAAAATGACATATACCTTAATCTCTTGTGTGTTGACACAAACAATTGGAGAACAAAGCCAATGAGCAACACAAGTGTAAAGAATTGCTACAACTATGGGTATTGCGAAGGAGGTATTTTACTGTATAACGGGCTTGAAATGTTCGTATTTGACTATAAATACCCTTATTCGTGGAGTTACGATAATGCAACATTTGACGATACCGAGATGAATGTCACCAAGCTTGAACCCACAAGTCGTATCAGTGCATTTTTTTCATTTTCTAAGAACGACCAATCTAACAATATTATTTATTTGGGGATATACCGCCCAGGTGGGGAAAACGAAAAGTTGGTGTTAGGCAACGTATTTGTTCTGGACAATGGGAATAAGGGGCATAATGTTTTTTTTACAGACCCTATGGGAATCCCATTTTACATGAGAGATAAAATTTATCAGATTTTCCTCCACAAAATAACTAAAGGATCTGCAGGTTATATAAGTCCTCTTTTTGTCACAGGAGATGGTTATGTCTATATCATTGGTGACGATAAGTATGAATTATTTAAAAATGACAATGTATCAGATTATACAAAAAGACAAAGCTACGCTTTTAGATTGTTGGATTGCGGCACGGATTCAAGTATATGTGCGTATGATAATGAATCTAAGATATTAACAGTTTTAGCAAGAGAAAGCGATTACGAACAAACAAAAAAAGAATTTTTAAAGTCTTATCTCATCGACTATGACGCTCAATCTTCAAATAAAAATTTATCTCCTAAATGGATAAAAGAGATTACAAATGAAAGGTTAAGCCCTGTTTTTTATGGCAACAAAACTTCACTCATACACTCACGTAGGAGTGAAAATGATAGTGAAATTATTTTCGGATATGAAAAGTTCAAAAATATTTGAAAGGTGGTGAGTTATGGAACAAGAAGTTATGAAGAAGTTCGAAGATATTGAATGTGAATTAAGCAAGCAAAGTGAAAAAATAGAAAAGATTGAAGACAGGGTGTATAGTACAGAAACGAACATACAGTTGATTAACGTGAACATAGACAATTTAATGGACAATACGAACGAAATTAAAGCAGACATCAAAGACTTAGTGAAGAAGCGTGAAGACGATCACTTTATAAAACCTCTTGAAAAAACTGAAAAGCTAAAATATCAAGTGCTTTATGTGTTAGCAGGTTTTCTTTTGAGTAATCTACTCATTGCGCTTTTCCCCCACTTAACAACTAATTAAATAAAAGGAGAATGATTTAATGGTTAAAATTTTATTAGATCCCGGACATGGAACAGAGAATCGAGGTTTTGTAAATATTCCTAACTTCGCTTACTGTTCCGAAGGGATGTGCAACTACTACTACGCAACTGCTTTTCTGAAACCTGCATTGAAGCGTTATGGCTTTGATGTAGGTATCACTAAAAGCAAAATGTCTCAAAACCCTTCTCTTTCTGCTCGTGGGAACATGGGTAAGGGGTACGATATGCTGTTATCTCTCCATTCTAACGCAGGTGGAGGCAAAGCAACTGGAACTGAAATTTATGACAGTGTAAATCCTAAAGAGAAACTAACTACATTTTTTGGAGAATTGAGTGCTGTTATTGCCAATGCTTGTGGCACAAATAATCGTGGTGTTAAATACCGCTCTAACTCTCGTGGTGGAAATTACTATGGTATTTTAAGACATGGGCAAGCAAAACATAATGCGATTATCGAACACGCTTTTCATGATAACTATTCGGACGCTAAAAAATATGTATCTAGTTTAGGTAATATTGCTGAAGCAACAGCTAAGAAGTTAGCACAGTTTTATGGGTTAACGGCGAAACAAAGTGAACCTCTTTCCTATCCCATTATGTCTCAAGGTCAACTAACTAAAGCACAAATGAAATCTTTTGTACTTAAAAATAATCCGAACCCTAAACTTACTTGTACGTTAGACCAACTTATTGACTTTTATATTAGAGAAGGAAATGTTGAAGGTGTGAACTACGATATTGCCTTCGCACAAGCGATCAAGGAAACAGGATTCTTTAAATACGGTGGTGACGTACATCCCGAACAAAACAATTATGCGGGTATTGGAACTACAGGCGGTGGAGTAACAGGATATTACTTTAAAACCCCGCAAATTGGCGTACAGGCTCAAATTCAACACCTTAAAGCCTATGCTTCTAATGCACCGCTCAAACAACAATGTGTAGATCCTAGATTCAGCTTAGTACAGCGTGGAGTTGCACCGTCGGTTATTAACCTCAATGGACGATGGGCTGTTCCGGGCAAAGGCTATGGAGAAAGTATTATTGAACTAATCAAACAAATGCGAAAGGAAGATTCTATGTTAAACAAAATTAGTGAAGAAATCCCCAGTTGGGCAAAAGACGAATACGAAGAAGCAAAGAAACTTAATATTACAGATGGTTCCAGACCTCACGATTCTGCAACTCGTATGGAAGTTGCTATTATGATTGTGCGTGCATTAAAACTTAAAAAATAAGAAAGGAAGTTATAAATGAATTTACAAACTTTTAGCCCCGTAATTATTGTACCTGTTATTACTGGTATCGCCGAAGCTATTAAACGAGCAGATATTAACACGAAGTTTATTCCCTTTATCGCCCTTCTGTTGGGTGTTTTGATTAACATCTCTGTTGCGGGTATTACACCTGAAGCGATCATCTTGGGTCTTGCTTATGGATTAAGTTCCGTAGGTTTGTTTGAAGCGAACAAACAAGTAGGCGAAATTAAAAAAGAACACGAAGGCGAAGATATTTAATTGATTAGAGTAGTGGTTTTACTTCCACTACTCTTTTTTTATACCTATTTTTAAGAAATAAGGCGATATAAGCCTTAGAATAGAGTTTTATATGGCTAAAATAAACCAATTGCCCTTCTAAGGCTCTCACACTTAATTTGCGGCGTTTTAGTTGTTTACTAATGTAATTACATCTATGTATTTATAGAACGTCGCTATTTAGCTTGTATAGCCTTTAATTTTTCAGATTTGAACTTTTATTTTTGAATTATAGATTTTTTGACCAAAAAGCACTATAATTTATACATACACACCACATAGGCACTCAAGAAAGGAGAATTTATATGAGAAAGCCTAACGGTTATGGTAGTGTCCATAAAATGAAAGGGAATCTAAGAAACCCTTGGCGTGTTGTTACTCCAAACAGAAAGACAATTGGTTATTGTCCTACAAGAAAAGAAGCTGAATTGCTACTTGCTGAATTTCATAATGATTGTGGTAAGTTTGATTCGCCTACTGTTGAGCAAATCTACAACTATTTTATCAAAACAAAGAAATTCAAAACAAAATCATCAAAAGACGGTTATACAAGTGCATGGTTATATTTCGGTGATTATGCTTATGACGATATATCTGAAATTAAAACTCGTCATGTTCAAGATATAATCAACGAAGCAATTGAAGATGGTAAGGGATTTTCTACTTGCAGAAACATTAAACTGCTTGCTTCGCAATTATTTAAAATTGCACAAGCAGATGATTATACAAACAAAGATTACTCAAAGTTTGTTGCCTTACCAGATAAACCTGAACCAGATAATAGCACTTTTACTGCAGAAGAAATTGAACGTGTTTTTGTAGGATCAGATAAAGATGTATGGGCGAAGATATTTGTTCTATTAGTCTTCACTGCTATGCGTCCATCTGAACTCCTAAACGTCAAAAAGAAGAATGTTTTTATTGACGAGAAATATATTGTAGCAGGTTCTAAAACCGAAGCGGGAAAGAATCGTCATATACCTATCTACAACAAGATCATGCCTATCGTTGAGTATTTCATGAATCAAGGCACAAGTGAGTATTTAATTACCGTAGGTGGCAATCGTGTTTTGTATAGGTATTACCTTGATAAACATTACGAGGTAATCAAGAGATATAAATTACAAGAACTTTCTCCGCATAAGTGTCGCAAAACTGGTGCAACGCTTTATCAAAATCTTGGTATGGATCCTGTTGCTTTGCAAAGAATGTTAGGTCATCAATCCTTTAAAATCACTTCAAAATACTACACTGGCGACGTTTCTAAGACATTAGATTCTGCTATGAGAGATATTGAAAATTGATTGTGCAATAGTTGTGCAACGTGTTGTCAAATTAAGGTATCTGTGCTATAATGACATCAGTTAAGAAAAGTCCTGTAAGCATTGCAAATACTAGCTTATAGACCCTTAACTCAATTGCGGGGGTGTAGCTCACTTGGGAGAGCGCTTGAATGGCATTCAAGAGGTAAGGAGTTCGATTCTCCTCATCTCCACCACAGTCGCCTACAGGGCGACTTTTTTTATGCCCTTTTAACGAAACTTTGACATATGAAAGGGCCCTTTCGCGAACTGCGCTCGTTCATCTGTTATAATATTTTCAGAAAGGATGTGACTTATGGGGGATTCAATTGTTATTTTCGACTCCGGCCTCGGCGGCGTCACGGCGCTTTTAGAAGCGATTCGCGCCATGCCCTCGGAGCACTTTATTTATTACGGGGACACGGCCCACGTGCCCTACGGCCCGAAGGATGCCGAAGAAATTCGCGGCTATTTGGATCACATGATGGAGGCCACACGCCCCTATTCGCCGAAAGCAGTACTCCTCGCCTGCAACACGGCCACGGTCACATCCGCCGATTACCTGAGGGAGAAATACACCCTGCCCATTGTAGGCATGGAGCCCGCCGTCAAGCCCGCCATCGAACACGATGTGGACCTAAAGCGAATCCTGGTGCTTTCCACGGAGGGCACGGGAAAGAGCGCCCGCCTGCGCCGCCTCGTGGAAAAATTCGACGACGACCGCCTGGTAGACATTCTGCCTCTGCCGAATTTGGTTGATTTCGCCGAGCGGCTGGAATTTAACACCGACGCCGTGCGCTACGACATGGAAACCATTCTCGCTTCCTATCCATTGGAAGAATACGGTGCTTTGGTCTTGGGCTGCACCCATTTTATTTGGTATCGGGATCTTTTCCGCGAACTGCTACCCGCCCACATGGAAATTTTAGACGGCAACGGCGCCACGGTGCGCCAGCTCATGCGAAAACTGGGCGGAAACATTAAAAAGGAAGGAGAGGGGAAATTGCAAATGGCTTTTACAGGCAAACTAACAGAGGACACGGCGGCATTTTTGCGCCGCACGGTGCCCATGACAATCGAATTTATTTCCCCGGGCACAGACAATGACTGATCGCGTCTTTGAATTCAATGGGGATCTGGTCTTAATTCCCGCCTACGAGCCCGACGAAAGCCTTCTTTCATTTGCAAAGGCCCTTCTCAACGAGAAACTTCAGGTCCTCGTTGTCGACGACGGAAGCGGCGAGGCCTTTAAGCCTCTCTTCGATCAACTACCCGACGAGGTCACGCTTCTGTCTTACGAAACCAATCGAGGCAAGGGCTACGCCATGAAGTATGCCATGGAAAAGATCGCCTCTTCCATGCCCTATGTGGAATTTATCGTTACCGCCGATGCCGACGGCCAGCACAGCCCCGAAGATACCCTGCGCATTCTCAAGGCGGTGCACGAAAATCCGAACGCCCTCGTATTGGGCGTGCGGGATTTTCCCGAGAACACGCCCCTGCGCTCCCGCGTCGGCAATCGCCTCACGGCGAAATTTTTCGGCTACCTTTCCGGCATCAAGGATTTGGACGACACCCAAACGGGCCTACGAGCCTTCAGCACCGAGCATTTGGATCTGCTCCTTGCCACGAAGGGCGAGCGCTATGAATACGAAATGCGCCAGCTCATGGACTGGGCGAAAAGCCCCTATCCCCTGGTGCAGGTGCCCATTGAAACCATTTACAGGGACAAGGAAAACTCCACATCCCACTACGATGCCGTGAAAGATTCGGCGCGGATCTTTCGCAGCCTCTTGGATAACGGAGAAGCCGTGCTCTTTACAATTAGCGGCATCATCAGCTTCACCCTAGACTTTTTGCTCTTTAATTTGTTTTTTTATCTGACGCGGCCCTTTCATATTGCCTATCCGCTGATTATCCCCAATGTGGCGGCGAGACTCATCAGCGCCAATTTAAATTTCTACTTAAACCGCAATTACGTCTTTGAATCCAACGATCCCTTAATTGAAGATTTCTTGCAGTACGCCGCCCTCGTAGTCCTCCTACTTACGGCCAACAGCCTGCTCTTGAGTTTCTACGGCCATGTCTTAGGCCTTCAAGCCACGGCAGCGAAACTCTGCGTGGAAATTACCGTATTCGTCATCAGTTATCTTGTACAACATTTTTATATCTTCGCCAAGAAAAAATAAAGCACGTCGCCGGCCTTTCGCGGGAAATATGTCTCACCATTCACGAAACGCTATTGCGCGACGTGCTTTCTGTGTTATAATGTGAAAATTACTTTTGGAGGTAATTTATGCACATTAAAGAATTTTTTTCACCCAATCACACACGACTCTCATTTGAAATCTTTCCCCCGAATCAACGAATGTCTTTGAAGGCCGTTATGGCCTCAGCTGCCCGCATGGCGGCCTACGAGCCCGACTTTATGTCCGTCACCTTTAAGGCCGACGGCAGCGGCGGCGATCAAACCATTCAAATTTCAAATGCCGTCAGTGAAGTGATGGGAATTCCCTCCATCGCACACCTGACCTGCTCGGGCATTCCGAAAACGGAGCTTCCCTCCATTTACGACGAGCTCACGGCAAACAAAGTAAAGAACATTCTCGTCTTAGGCGGTGACTCCGCCCGGGAGCTGGGCGAGGACGCTTACTTGCCCCATGCCAAAGACATGGTGGAATACTTCCGCGAACGCGGCGATTTTACCATCGGCGCCGCCTGCTTCCCCGAGGGCAACGACCCCGCCCTTACCATGGACGAAGAACTGCGTCAGTTAAAGGAAAAGGTGGACATGGGCGTGGACTTTTTAACCACGCAAATGTTCTTCGACAATGAAGTCTTTTACCGCTTTGCCGAAAAGGCCCGCGCCATAGGCATCGACGTGCCTATTTTAGCCGGCATTATGCCCATTACAAGCGCCGGGCAAGTGCGCCGCATCAAGGATTTAAGCG
>QWCB01000197.1_pt1 | contig 65769 bp, 56 predicted proteins | sample 1972511 | NCBI WGS metagenome assembly QWCB01 (sample SAMN09866719, study PRJNA288562) | Human gut metagenome isolate term5_stool, whole genome shotgun sequencing... | isolation source: gut | host: Homo sapiens | place: USA: California | reverse complement strand
TTACAGCGGAGCCTAAAGATGCGGCGAAGCACGAGCTGGCGAGCCTCAAGGTGAACGGTGCGGACTTTGAGAGCGGTAAGACCTTTACGGTAGGTGCGGAGGATGTGACGGTAGAGGCGACGTTCAAGCCTGTGGTGTATACTACGCTGACGATAATCCAGACGGGAGAGGGGATGTTAAAAGTTTTGCGGGGCAATGAGGAGCTTATGAATGGGGAAAAGCTGCGGAAAGGCGATAAGCTGGTTATAGAGGCAAAGCCGAATTCTAGTGATTACAAGCTAGTTACGCTGAATGTTAATGGCACGCCGTTTGCCAGCGGGTCAACCTACACGGTGGGCGATCAGAATGTGAGAGTAGAGGTGGTATTTGATAAGAGTACTGCCGTGGAAAGTGTGTTGCTGGCTGGGGTAGCGGCGACGCCGAATCCGTGCGGGGCGCGGTTGACGCTGCGGGGAGCATCGGCCGCTGTACAGTGGAAGGTATACACGGTGCAGGGACAACTGGTGGCACGCGGCGTGAGCGCGGGAGAAGGGGAGATAGAGATCGCGACGGCGGGATGGATTCCAGGCGTGTACTACGTGCGGCTGGAGGCGACCGATGGGGTGCGGGTGCTGCCGGTGGTGAAAGAATAGAAACAAAGATTGAACGGAGAGGGGGGACGCTGCGGGGAGCAGGGGTCCCCCCCGTTTTTTAAGCTTGTGGCGAACGGTTGGAGCGTGCAGCAATTCATGAAAATCGGGGAGCGATGGCCCCATCGTTTTTCTTGAAGAAATAGCTACATTCGCATCGCCTTGTAGCCGCCGAGGGCGGTGAGGCAGGAGTAGGGTGTGCATGGGGCGGGGCGAGGGGGTGCAGCTGCGGTTGCGGCGTTTCGTGCGTCCCGCCGGCGATGCGTGTAAACAGTATAGGACTATGGGCAGAAGAGGAAGAAGGTGCGTAGTGATGGCGCTAGCGTTAGCGCTGGGGGTGAATGCAGCGTGGGGGTGGACGCAGCGAGCAGTATATAAAGATGAAGACGGTAGAGTCTATGCATATCAATCATGTTGGTACACCATGGTTGATTTGCCTGGCGTGGTGGCCAAAGGGATAGAGGTACACGTTTTCACCCTGCAGGGCATGCGCCTGAATGCGAAGGGGGAAATAGAGGATGCGGCGATCGGGCGAGAGCTTGCAGTGGGCGATGAGTTTGACCCGGATTCTGGCGTGTATGCGCGCGTAGACCTGCTAGCGGGCTGCGCTGTGGACTACGCGATAGAGAGGCTGGGAGTGATTGATCAGTTGGGACTTAAGGAGGTGAGGAGCGTGATGCATCGGTTAGAGCAGGAAGAGAAGCTATCAAGGTACAGACGCAAGGAGGAAGTGAAGGCCTATAGAGAGTATTTTTATGTAATGGGACGAGTTACCGGTTTTCATGATAATGGGATATTCGCTTCACCAGTATCTCCATTCTACCATTACGTTGATTTTATGGAGCAATCGGACGCGACGATTACCCTGGCGCCCCTCGAGAAGCAGTACCGCGATGCGGGGTACTACTGGTCGCTGCGCCCGGCGGGCGGAGCAGGCTGGGTGCTGCGGGATGGCGTGCCCATCCGACCGCTCAAGCAGGGCGCGTTCATCGCGGAGGTTCGCAACGCCAGTGGGCTGGACGAGTATGTAGTGAGCTACAGCGTCGCGGGGGAGGTGGCCCGGGCGACCGAGATAATGGGCAGCGCGGTGCGGCTGGTGCCCGGCGGGAGCGTCACCGTATCGGCTACGTTTAGGAAGGCAGATGGGAAGGTTAGGGTGACTGTCCCACCGCGTGATTTAGAGCCAAGGGAGCGTGGGGTCTATACAGTTGCGAATGCTGATGGTAGAGAGCTGAAGCCAGGAGAGCATAGTATGGATTATGGAACGGAATTAAAGTATAGAATACGCGGGGCTTCATTCCCGTATGAGAATAGGCCAGCGGATGGAGAGGGGTGGTCTGGGAAGGTGGTGGCGGAGACAGACTTCCGGATGGAGGCCCCGATGCTGTACCAGAAGTGCACGGTGCGGTTCTACCAGGACTCTTTTTCAGAAGGGATATACTACGAGAGGGGGTATAGATACAATGCCAATTTCAACGTGATGCCGAGCAACCCGTACGATTCTAAGCGGCCCAAGGTGATAGCCGAGGGGGCAATGCCGGTGCGGGTCGATGAGTACGGCTATGGGGTGTACGTGGTGCGGGATTCTGTGGTAGATATATACATGCGGAGCGACCGCTGGGGAAAGCTCCGGGTGGTGACCTCCAGGGGGGGCAGGGTGCGGGTGGTGCGCAATGGACGGGAGATAACCGAGCGGGATGCGATCAGGCGGAAGGATCGGCTCGTGGTGCTGGGCGAGCCGGACGCGGCGGAGGGGTACAAGCTGAAGGAGATTGTGGTGAACGGGGTTCCGTTTGAGAGCGGGGAAACGTACACCGTGGAGAAGGGTGATGTGAAGGTGGTGGCGGATTTTGTGAAGGCAGATGCAAATGCCGTGGAGAGCGAGTTGCTGGCTGGGGTAGCGGCGACGCCGAACCCGTGCGGGGTGCGGCTGACGCTGCGGGGAGCATCGGACGCTGCGCGGTGGGAGGTATATACGGTGCAGGGGCAGCTGGTGGCGTGCGGCGTGAGCGCGGGAGAAGGGGCTATAGAGATCTCGACGGCGGGATGGGCTCCCGGTCTGTACTGCGTACGGCTGGAGGCGGCCGATGGGGTGCGGGTGTTGACGGTGGTGAAGGAGTAAATATAAGGGAACGGATGTGGGGAGGGTCGTTGCGAAAGCGATTTGAAAATTCCCTTTTTGCAAAGGTCTTCCCTAAAGTTTTATTTTAAGGAGTGCAGTTTAGAGAGGAGAAAGTCGATGGCGTTGATGCAAAGTGTAAAAAGAGAGGGGTGTTGCGTCGCGGTTGTGCTATGTTGTATAATCGCAGGATTGCCGAGAGGCTATGCCGGGCGCGGTATAGTCTTGCGCGCTGATACAACATTGGTTCCGAATGCGCCCGCTGTGGATGAACCAGACCCGAAGTTTGATTTACCTGAGGCGAGGGTTGTTCGAAAGGATTTACGCCCCTCCGTTAGTAATGTTGGGGTGCAGCTTGATACAGCTCGTTATTTCCCCAAAGCGGAGGGTGAAAGCAGACTAGCGAATCGTGGAGCGTGGAGTCTTGATACTACTTTCGACATAATGGATGTGCGAATTGTGGGGCGACGTACCAAGGAGATTATTGCGCCGCAGCGACTTGAAGGCATTGAGCTTAAACGGCTTAACACGCTCTCCGTGGCCGATGCGCTGCGCTTTTTCTCTGGGGTGCAGATAAAGGACTATGGTGGCATTGGTGGGCTTAAAACCATTAATATTAGGAGCATGGGGAGCGAGCATGTTGGTGTGTACTACGATGGATTGCAGTTGGGCAATGCGCAGAATGGACAAGTAGACCTTGGTAAGTTCTCAATGGATAACGTGGAGATAATTTCGCTGTACAATGGTCAGAAAAGCGAGATTTTTCAGGGGGCAAAGGATTTTGGAGCGGCAGGTACGGTGTACATTGAGACGAGGCGCCCACGCTTTGAGAAGGGGAAAAATACTAATTTTCGGGTGGGCGCAAAGGTAGGGTCTTTTGGCCTGATGAATCTTTCTGCGCTCGTGGAGCATAAATTGAGTAGACGCGTAAGCGCATCAGTCAATGCGGAGTGGACGCATGCGCATGGGCATTACAAGTTCCGCTACAAGCGGCGGAACATTGACTGGACGATAGCCTACGACACCACAGCCATTCGGCAGAACAGCGATGTGAATGCTATTCGTGCGGAGGGGGGCGTGTACGGCGCATTGCCGGGAGGGAATTGGAAAATTCGGGTGTACCACTACTCATCGGAGCGGGGGCTGCCAGGCGCCATTGTGAATAACGTGTGGCGGCGGGGCGAGAGGATGTGGGATCGTAATACATTTATTCAGGGCTACGTGCGTAGCGATGCTACCAAGTGGTATCGCATACAGGCGAGCGTGAAGTACGCCTACGACTTTTTGCACTACATCAATAAGGATCAACGTATGCTGCAGGTGGATAACACTTACCGACAGCAGGAGGCGTATGGGTCAGTGGCAAATCTCTTTAGTCCGTTCGAGTGGTGGGATTTGTCACTGTCCTACGATTTTCAGTGGAATACGCTGGTGAATCGTAACGAGGCTAGCGATATGCCAATGTACGATTTCCCATTCCCTACGCGTTATAGCAACTACCTTTCGGCCGCCACAGCGTTTGAGAAGTGGGGCGTGAAGCTACAGGCAAGCATTTTGGGTGTGTATGTGCTTAACCGGGTGAAACAGTATTTTCAACCTGCGGATAGGTTGGATTGGACACCGGCAGTTTTCCTCTCCTATATGCCCTGGGAACCTCTAGGGCTGAGCGTGCGTGCCTTTTGGAAGCATTCGCTGCGAATGCCTACTTTTAACGACCTGTACTACACGGAAATAGGAAATACACGGCTAGAGCCGGAGTACGTGCAGCAGTACGATGCGGGTATTGATTGGCGTAAGGAGTGGAGAGCAGGCGTGGTGCGCCGAGCTACGCTTACCTGCGATGTTTACTATAATGAGGTGACTAATAAAATTATTGCCTATCCTAAGGGGCAACAGTTTCGGTGGACTATGATAAATCTCGGGTTCGTGAAGGTAAAAGGGATAGATGCCATCGGGGAGTTGGCCGTGGTGCCGTGGGATGTACTAACGCTCATGGGTAAGCTTCAGTATACCTTTCAAGACTCGCGCGATTGGACAAACCCGCGGGATGCGTTCTATGGGCATCAAATACCCTACATAGCATGGCATAGCGGGTCGGCAATATTTGGAGCCTCGTGGAGGGAGTGGAGTCTAAACTACAGCTTTATCTATGTAGGGGAGCGGTTTAACCAGCAGGAGAATATTATATACAACTACACGCAGCCGTGGTATACGCATGATCTCTCTCTTGCGTGGGATGGTAAAATAAAATCCATGGGCCTGCGTGTCACGTTGGAGGTGTGTAATCTTTTGGGACAGGATTACGATGTAATCCTCAATTACCCGATGCCGAAAACGAACTTTAGAATATCCGTCAATGCAACGTTCTAGATTTTTAATGGCAAGGCTAGTGTTGGCTGCGTTGGCTATTGCAGCGCTGGCTACAGGTTGCCGCAAGGATGAGATTATTGTTCTCTCGCAAACCTCTCAGCTTCCTGAGATTAAAGACCCTCTGCTTAGCTACCAGTGGCGGGATGCTGCCCGTGAGTGGGAGGGAATGTATTTGCTCAATGAGGGGAACATGGGGAGCAATAAGTCTTCGCTTGACTACCTTGACTTCACTACCAATCGGTATCATCGCAATATATACGCCGAGCAGAATCCGACAGTGGTGAAAGAACTCGGGGATGTGGGTAACGACATAAAAATCTATGGTAACCGGGTTTACGCCGTTATTAACTGCTCCCATAAGGTTGAGGTTCTTGATTTGCACACAGGGAAACGCATCGGGAAGGTTGATATAAGCAATTGTCGGTACATAGCGTTTAAGGATGGGCGTGCATACGTAACCTCGTACGTAGGGCCTGTGTCGCTTGACCCAGCCCTTAGCACGCAGGGGGAGATAGTGGCGTTTGATACGGCAACGTTAGAAGTGGTGGCGAGGGTTACCATTGGGAGGCAGCCCGATGAGCTGGTGATAGTCGGTGATAGGATATACGCAGCGAATTCGGGTGGTTACACCCCGCCGAATTACGATAATACTGTGTCGGAGGTACTCATCCTTAGCGATGGGTCAATGACAGAGCTACGGAGGATACCGGTGGATATTAACCTGTTCAGAATCCGGCACGATCGATTCGATAGGCTATGGGTAGCATCGAGGGGTGACTACTATGGGCATCCTTCTAGGCTCTTTGTGCTGGAGCGTAACCCCGCCAACCATGGACTGTACGAGGTGACCGATACCATACCGGTAGCCTGCCTGAATATTAATATCCACAACGACATCCTCTACTTCTATTCGGTGGAATGGAGCTATTTAACTAATTCTAATACGATAACGTACGGTCGAGTGGATTTGAAAACCAAAAAGATCATCCCTGGTAATTTTATTACGGATGGCACTGAAAAGGAAATAGAAATACCATATGGGATAGCGGTTCACCCGAAGGCAGGTTTCATTTTTATTACGGATGCTAAGAATTACGTTTCAAGCGGAGACCTCCGCTGCTATTCGCCTGATGGGAAGTTACTATGGAAGGTAAAAACAGGGGATATTCCTGCCCACATGGCGTTTGTGCCAGCGCAAAAATAGAAAGGACTTAACTTATGAAAAGAGTCGCATTATTGGTGGCACTTCTTGTTGCTATGGCCATGTCGAGCTGCTATAAGCCGATGTTTGACCTTGAAAACATCACCGAGGAGCAGTTAAACCCGCATGGGGGAGGAAAGGCTGATGAAGCGAGGCCGTGGGGGTCCAATCCGTTCATAGATCGGGTGGTGGAATATTGTCCTGCGCCTGGACAATTTGTTAATAAGCTGCCTCTCATTAAAGAGGGAGACCCTATTGATTCTGTGTTGGTGAGGTGTACTCGGTCGTTGGCCAACGACAAGGGAGAACTAGTGCATCTTGGGGGCTTTGGAGGGTATGTGACGTTAGCCTTTGACCACAGCATAAAGAATCGAGAGGGGAATGACATTATGATTTATGGTAACGCATTTCGAGCTGATCGCAACAAGTCGAGGGGGAACAGTGAGCCAGGGACTGTGATGGTGATGGTGGATAAAAATGGGAATGGGTTGCCAGATGACGGAGAGTGGTACGAGCTGAAAGGGGCAGGCTACAACCTCCCAGAAACGGTGAAAAACTATAGTATTACCTACTATCGCCCTGACCCTAATAAGAAGGCGACAAAAACTCCGCCCAAGCCGGGATTCCCAGATTACGTGGTGGATGACACCTACATCAAGTGGAAGGATAGTAGGGGCGATTCGGGGTACATTGAGAAAAATATCTATCACGATCAGTCATACTGGCCTCTGAATCGCATGCATGATTCCACAATGACTTTTACAGGCACGTTGCTTACCAACGTGGCGATCGACGAGTCGGGCGTTGGGAGTTACTGGACTTATCGTATTTGGGAGTACGGTTACGTGGATAACCTCCCCAATGACGAGGAGAAGGGATTTGATATCGATTGGGCTATAGATGCCCATGGCAACTCTGTAACGCTAGATTCAATTGACTTCGTGAGGATTTACTGCTGCGCCAACGTGCAGGCAGGGTGGATAGGGGAACTCTCAACAGAGGTAATGACAGCGTGGGACCTTAACTTGCTCGATGAGAATAAGAAAGTAAGAAAGTAGGAGTAATCAGTTGACTTTGTGCAGAAAGGTTTAATTGACAGCCCCTGCCCCTAGTAGTTCATCTCCATTGTACCACGCAGCGAACTGACCGGCAGTAATGCCCCGCTGCGGCGTGTCAAATTTGAGGTATATGCCCTCCATGCGTGCGTAGAGCGTAGCGGGCTGTAGCGGCTGGCGGTGGCGTAGGCGAGCCATCACGCGCAGAGAGGCTCCCTCATTTAATTGCTGCGATGGGCGAATCCAATGTACCTCTGCGGCTGGCACGTACGCCACGCTGCGGTAGAGGTATAGGTGGTGTTTTCCCTGCGCTACGTAGACAATGTTCTTCGCTGTATCCACCCCTACCACGAAGAGCGGCTCCGCCTTGCCACCCACGCCCAGCCCTTTACGCTGTCCGATGGTGAAGAATTGCGCCCCATGGTGATGCCCAACCACCTCACCCATCTCACGGACGAGTGGATAGGCCAGCGCTTGCTCCGCCAGACTTTCGCCGCGATACGGTGGCATCAAATCATGAGGGATTTCCACAATATCCCCCTCCTTTGGCTTTAGCTTTTGGGACAGGAACGCAGGGAGGTTCACCTCTCCGACGAAGCAAATGCCGTAGCTATCGCGCCGCTCCGCCGTGGGCAACCTCAGTGCTAATGCTTGCCTACGCACCTCCTTTTTAGTCATCTCTCCCACGGGGAAGAGCGCATGGGAAAGTTGATCCTGCGTGACCTGGCAGAGGAAGTAGCTCTGGTCTTTTGTGTCGTCCACCCCGCGCAGCAGCCGGTACTCCCCCTCTGGCGTTTCCGCTTTTCGGCAGTAGTGCCCCGTAGCAACGAACTGCGCCCCCTTCTCCTTGGCCACTTCCCAAAAGGCCTTAAACTTTATCTCCCGATTGCATAGCACATCGGGGTTCGGCGTACGCCCTACTGCGTACTCTGCGAAGAGGTAGTCTACTACCTGCCGGCGATACTCCTCGCTGAGATCCACCACAGAGAAAGGGATTCCAAGCCGGCGCGCCGTCATAGCGGCGAAGTCTACATCCTGATCAAAAGGGCAATCGGGGCTCTTTAAGCCCTCTGTGTCTGTCCAATTGCGCATGTAGATTCCCTCAACGTCGTAGCCCTGCTGCGCTAGCAGGTATGCTGCCACGCTGCTATCCACGCCTCCTGAAAGGCCTACTACCACATGCGGTTTCGCCATGCCTATCCCCTCTGTGAACGGTATTTCTACTTTTTCATCACCTGTTTAGCCCGCGGGTCTGGAGGGTTCTGATGTCGCAGAATGTTTTCGTAGGCTGCCTTGTCGTGCAGGATGCGTAGTGCGGCCTCCACTGCCTCGTCCTTGCGTAGATAAAGCGGATTCACGCCCACCGAGCCGAGATATAGCCCCGCAATGTTCATTTCTAGTATTTCACGTATCTGCGGTGCGCTATCCCAAAAGAGCGAATCAAAGCTCGCCGCAACATCCTGCTGTATCGCATCGAAGTGCGGTTTTACGATTTTGCTGTACGATGGGTCTTTCTCAATGAAACTAAGGTACTGCATCGCACGGTCAAATGGAGAAGCGTTTTGAAGCTTGGCTTCCTTTAATACCCGACGCAAGGAGTCAAGCTCTGCGTTGTCTATTCGTAATTGGTTAATGTCCTTTGGCGCAGGAATGCTCAAGGTGCGGCGCATGGCGTAGTCAAAGAAGGCATTGCTGTACACCACGTTCGCCACAAAGAAGCTGATACTGTCCGGCTTCACAACGATGTCGGGGAATACGCCGCCTCCGTTCAGCACCATGCGCCCTGCCTTGGTGTAGAATGTGGTGATGAGTGAATCGGGGATTTTCCCGACAGCCCCAGACTCATCGCGGTGCGCGTAGTCCAAGGCCTGAATGCACCGCCCGCTAGGCGTATAGTACTTCGCCGTGGTGATACGTACATACCCCTCGTTTGGTAATGGCATGGAACTCTGCACCAGCCCCTTACCGAAAGTACGCTCCCCGATAATCACCCCACGATCTAAATCCTGGATGGCTCCTGATACCACTTCGCTCGCTGAGGCCGAGGCGCGTCCAACGATGATTGCCAAAGGGATTTTTTCAAAGGGTGGATCTAGGCGTGTGGTTTTGCGTACCTCGTTCTGCTCTTCGTTACGACCCTTGATGTCAAGAATCTTCGTTTCTTTTGGAAGGAAAAGCGAAAGGATGTTCTGCGCCTCGTTGATCAGTCCGCCTGGATTCCCACGCATGTCAAGGATAATCCCCTTGGGCTGCACGCCCTGGGGAAAAAGCCCCTTCACGGCGTCCTCAATTTCCTTTGCCCCATTCGTGCGGAATCCGTTGTAACGTACGTAGGCAATCGAGGAGTCAAGTAGCATGCGCAGCTCCACGCTGGGGGTGTGGATAACCTCTCGGGTAAAGCTAAACTCCAATGGGCTCGGCTCATTCCGCCTATGTACCGTTACCTGTAACGGAGTACCCGCATCGCCACGGAGAAGCTTGGTAACGGAGTCAAGCGACATGCCTTTAACGCTTTTCCCATTGACTGCAACGATGGTGTCGCCCACCTTGAAACCTGCTTTTAACGCTGGGGCGTTATCGTAAAAACCGGATGCCTGGGCGTAGCTCCCAGCGGGGCGTATCGCCATGCCCACCCCTGCGTAGCCCCCCGTGGCCTCAAAGACCAAATCGCTACGCTCTTCCTTAGATGTATAGCGTGCGTAGGGGTCAAGTTGCGAAACCATACCGTTGATGGCACCCTTCATAAGCTTCTCCGAGGAAACACCATCAACGTTAAGCTGTGAGGCAATTCTAAAAACGGCAAAAAGGGTTTCAAGCCGTTTGCTAAGATCTTGCAACGGCGCAGTTGACGAGATGAAAACCGCACTGCTCCCGAAAAGCAACGTCAACGGTATCGCCCAACGTAGGATTCGTTTCTTCATACTACCTTTTGTCTCTTTGTAAACAGCTTTTAAAATGTGCAACAAGGCACTATTGCCCCTTGTTCTATTTTCTCACCTTCGACCGCTCTTCATTAGCTTACCCTTGCCCAATGAGAAAGCCCAAAGGTACGCATTTATGCAATAAATTGTACCTTTGGCAGTGGTAACGATGAGGAGAAAAGTATGATTTTTTTAGAAATAATAGCCTGCGCGGTGCTGATTGTTTTCGGTGCTGCTGGTAGTATTTGGGGTACTACACGCCTATCAGAAAGGTTTGCGTGGGGGCGATATTGGATTGCGGGACTTCTAATTGCCATTATCGGCGCACTGCCTGAATTGATGATAAGCCTCATGGCAAACGCCAAGGGGCTCGGAATCGTTGCAGTCGGCACCCCCATTGGCAGCAGCGTTATCAATGTGCTTCTGCTGGGTGGCCTTGCCGCTACTATCTGCCCAACGAGAGCCAACGAATCGTTTCCTACAAGAGCCGTTTGGGGCGTTGCGGCAGCTATTGTCCTATTGATGGGGGTGGCGTACGCAGGGCGAATACTATCACCGCTCGACACTTTTATTGTTACCCGCCGGGGTGGTGCCCTCCTGATAGTTAGCTACCTTGCCACCACCTCTTTGGCGTACCGGCATGACGACATTCCTGCGGATCAGAAGCAACTTACGCCCCAGCCTCAGGTGAAAATCCTATGGCCATCCCTCGCACTCCTAGTTGGCATTGCGCTCGTGGCCGGTGGTGCTGCACTTGCATCTGCGGCCTCTATGGAGTACATCAAATCTTCTGGGGCAAGCCAAGAGGCCATCGGTCTCATTGGTCTCGCTTTCCTCGCAGCGCTCCCAGAAATCACCACGGTAATCTATCTTGCCAAACGGCAACAGACAGCTACTCTCTTTTCTGATCTCATGCATTCCACCACGGCGAACCTCCTTCTTATTCTCGGCATTACCGCTCTGGTTGACCCCATTCCTGCCTCTGTAATGCTTCCAGCAAATCTAGGCTTTGTACTATTTGGTGCGGTGCTGGTGCTAGCTGCTGTGTCTCATGGAAAAGGGAGGCGGGTGAGTCGGGGCGAAGGCATAGTGCTAATGGCGTTCTATCTGGTCTTCGCACTCTTTGTGATGCTACGGCAGGATCCGTCAGCTAATCTGTTTTTCTAGTACAGCCATGACTTAGCGGCAAGCTGCACATTCCTATGGAAATCTCTGGATGGGATGCTGCGCTTTGCAACGTTCCTTTTGGCAACAAAAAGCAACCCAGTGCGTTTCATTTGTGGGTGTCGGTTACAGCCGTCAGCCCGCAGTATTCAAAAGGAAGAGTATGAAATTCACGCCGCAACGCTACGCTATCGAAGATGTTTCGATGCAGCCGTTTATTGATGCCGATGAAATTTGGCATTTCCTCAATAACGCAGATACTACCCCCGAGCACGTCCGCGCCATCATCACGAAATCGCTCAGCAAGGAGCGACTAACCCTTGCTGAAACGGCCTCCCTGCTGCAAACCACAGACCCTGCTCTAGTGGAGGAGATCCTAGAGGGAGCTAGGGAGCTGAAACGGCGTATATACGGTAACCGCATTGTACTCTTCGCACCGCTCTACATCGGTAATAAGTGCGTCAATGGGTGTACCTACTGCGGGTTCAATGCCACCAATAGAGACTCGCTCCGCGTTACCCTCTCCGATATCCAGCTACGCAAAGAGGTGGAGGCACTGGAGGACAGCGGGCAGAAGCGACTGATTTTGGTCTATGGCGAGCACCATGACTACTCCCCGGAGTACATTGCCCATACGGTAAGGATTGTGTACAGTGTGAAAAAGGGCAACGGATCGATACGCCGAGTGAATATTAACGCTGCGCCGCTTGATGTGGAGGGGTTTCGCACGGTAAAAGAGGCCGGCATAGGCACTTACCAAATATTTCAGGAGACCTACCACCCCGAAGCTTATAAGCGCTACCATCGCTTTGGACCTAAGGCTAACTATGAGTGGCGGCTCACCTCGCTCGATCGTGCGCAGGAGGCCGGTATTGACGACGTGGGCATTGGGGCTCTCTTCGGACTCTACGATTGGCGCTTTGAGGCAATGGCCCTCGTGCGCCATACCAATCATCTTGAGGCGTGCTATAACGTGGGGCCGCACACCATTTCTTTCCCGCGCATCCAGGAAGCTTCAGATGTGAGTGCCCCGGCTGAGTACACCGTGGCCGATGACGACTTCTTGAAGATGGTAGCCGTGCTGCGCCTCGCGGTCCCCTACACTGGAATGATACTCACCGCGAGGGAACCTGAGGTAATCCGGGAGAAGGTGATGCAGTTCGGAGTGTCGCAAATCGATGGCGGCACAAAGCTGGAGATAGGGGCCTACGCTGAGGAGGGCAAGGATGACCAACAGAACCTTGACCGGGAGCAGTTTCGTATCAACGACGACCGTAAACTCTCCGACATCATCAACCATCTCCTTGATGAGGGCTACATTCCTTCGTTCTGTACGGCTTGCTACCGCGTGGGGCGCACCGGGGAGCACTTCATGGAGTTCTCCGTGCCCGGCTTCATCAAGCGATACTGCACCCCCAATGCGTTGCTCACGCTCGCGGAGTACCTAGAGGACTACGCCCCTGTAGAGCTAAAGCAAAAGGGGTACGATCGTATCGTAGAGCTATCAAAGCAGCTTGAGGAAGGGGCGATACGTAGTGCCTTCTCTGAGAAATTGGAGAAGATTAGGCAGGGGGAAAGGGATTTGTATTTCTAGTCTACTTCCCATCAAAGAACACTTTGAACGCCGCTAAAGCCTGATGGTAGAGCCACTCCTTTGCTCCAATGCGTGGGAGTGGATGGGAGGCACTTATCTGTTCCATTGGCGAGCTAGAGTAGACAGAATCAAAGACCCAGTCAAACACATCCCAGTTCCACTGCGGAAGGGTACTCTTCGGCGGCAAGCAGGAGAAGAGCAAGTCGCCATGCTTCGGTTTCGCATATTCCATGGGGACAGTCGCGATCCCAAGTTTATGGGATAGGCGCAGCGCGTGGTCAAAGGTGCGATTTATGATTATAGGTTTTGCAAAAAGTTTCACCAGCGTGTAGACTACTGCTGCGGCGGCTCCCCCTGCGCCCAAAACGTAGCAATGCCTATGTGTGGGGTTAATCCCCAACTCTTGGAGAGCCCCCCGTACACCATCGGGGTCAGTGTTGTACCCATGTAATCTGCCATCTCTATTGACTATGGTGTTCACTGCGCCGAGATTTTTTGCCGTGTCTGAGGCCTCGTCCACTGAGGCGAAAGCCACGTTCTTCAGGGGCGATGTGACATTCGCACCGTAAAGCCCTAGCGTGTCGAAAAGGAGACGGATGGGGGTGGCGCCATCGGCGTAGAGCTGGTAGTAGGTGGCATTGCATATCCCATACTGTTTGAAGAACTCTGCAAAAATGCGTGGGCTTTGGCTATGGGCAATGGGGGCACCCATCACTACCAGCTTCTTGACAGTCCTAGAGTCCATTGCGGAACGCCTTTCTATACTGTGCCAACGAGATTTGTCCTGGCCCTGTGGGACTGCCTAGATGTGCGTAGGAGAAGGGTGCGCCGTGGCGTGTAGCGACCACCCTTGATGTGCGTCCTGCTTGCCTAGCAGCGATGAGGAGAAGGTCGCTTCTCCCATCGTAGCACGAGAGCACCATGCGCATTTGCGATTGGCTATAGCACGGCATTACGACTTTCACCAGGAAGGGGGCATCATGCCGCATTCGCGCAATGAGCCCACGTAGCGCTTTGGGGGAGGAGAGGGGATTCGATAGGTGGCACGAGCGTACCCGTTTCACGCCCCGCTGCGCCAATGCGCTGTACAGCGCCGATGGGTAGTCTCTTTCTTCCTGCCAATCAATATCCACCGCGTTGCACCCCGCCGAAACCGCTCGTCCTATCACCCCCATCCGCTGCTCGGCATTCAACCCATCGGCAGAACGATGGCACACCGCGATGCGGTGCTCAAAACGGGCGAACATTCTTACCATCTCCTCAATGCCCTCCACGCATTGTCGACCGTCCCTCTGCAATAAGTCAAAACGGAGCTCCACCCACGATGCCTGCCCCGCGTACCATGCAGCGTGTTGAAGTCTCGCCGTTGAGGCCAACTCCCTTCTTCCTAGACTTACGCAGGGCGAGTAGAAACTTTCCCGAATTGATGGCGGCATTCTTTTGCCCCTACTTCCCCTCAACAAAGGCGCGTAGCTCGTCCAACTTTATCGATTCAATGGTAGCTTCCCCTATCCTTCGCGGGAAGACGAAGCGGATGGCATCTCGATCGCGCTTCTTATCTCGCTCTATGGCCTCGTAGACCACCCACGGCAATACTTTCGTCTCCGTAGGCAGACCAAAGCGTTTGAGGATGTTTTCGATGCGCTCCACAACCGTTGCATCGCATAGCCCCCGCGCAAGGGCAAACCGTGCGGCAAAAACCATCCCGATTGATACGGCAAAACCATGGTGAATTCCAGTGACCGCCTCCAATGCGTGGCCCCATGTGTGGCCAAAGTTGAGTTTACGCCTATCGCCATGCTCAAACTCGTCATTCTCCACGAACCCCCGCTTTAGGTCTATCGACCAGGCGATAAGGGGATCCAGGATGTCGTGGTTAATGGCCAAAATCTCCTCGGCGTGGTCGTTTATTCGGTTGAACATCTCATCGTCGGCGATAATCGCATGCTTAATCAGCTCCGCTAGACCGCCTTGAATTTCCTCTTTGGGCAACGTTTTGAGAAGGGTATGATCGCAAAGAATGAACTCCGGATGGTAAATGGTGCCAACCACATTCTTGAACCCATCAAAGTTGATGGCATTCTTCCCACCGATGCTGGCATCAATCTGACCCAGTAGGGACGTAGAGACGAGACCAAAGTTTATACCCCGTAGGTAGGTAGCGGCCACAAAGCCCGTGAGGTCTGATACTACGCCGCCCCCAACCCCTAGGAGGAATGCGGAGCGATCCGCGTAGTTATCCTGTAGCCAGCGATATATGCTTGTTGCCACACGGAGGCTCTTGCTATAATCTCCCGGATACACTTGAAAGATGGGGAATTTTGGCAATCGCTCCTGCAGCATGGGGTAAACCTGCCGGTCGGAGATAATAAACACTTCCTCTTCGGGCATGTACTTTTTTAGGTTGTCAATGCTCTCCCCGATAAGCACCTCCGTGCTTCGCAAAGCTCCCTTTACTCTAAGGTTCTCCATCTCAAACGATTATTACTACCGCAAAAGTAGTCATTTTGTCTGAATAAATGGGGAGGGAAAACGGTACGATTGGATTGTATTGGAGGACAATACGCCGAAGTGAGGACTAAAAATCAACCCTTTGGAACACGATTTAAAATCTTGAAAATCAACTATATCTATCCGCTCTTTGCAATTAAATTGGATAAAGTGGCGTTCGGGATGCTTGTAATTTGAAAAATAGCCTTACCTTTGCGGCTGCGAGTGAGGAACGCGGAGGGGAACGATGAGAGGTCTGTTAGTTCAGTTTGGTTAGAATGCCGCCCTGTCACGGCGGAGGTCACGAGTTCGAGCCTCGTACAGACCGCTGTTTTTCTAGTCGTTTCATAGCAGGTTTTCCTAAAACATTTAAAAAGACAATCGTGAGCCTAGGTTCAAGGTTGTCTTTTTTTATTGTCCCTAGCTACTACAGCTGGGAGGGGAATCCGCATAACGCTTAACGTTCTATGCTAAAGCTCAATCGATGCCACGGCGTTAGCCCGAGCTGATGCACAGCCTTTCGGTGCTTCATGGTGGGGTAACCCTTATTGTTGGCCCAATCGTAGCCAGGGTACTCCCTATCAAGCTGAAGCATGAACCCGTCGCGGTGCGTTTTGGCTAGAATGGAGGCCGCTGCGATGCATGCGTAGAGCGCATCCCCATGAACGATCGTTTCGTAGCGAATGCCGCTATCAGTATGGAAATAGTTCCCATCAACGAGTAGTAAATCGGGCGATGCTGGCAATGCGTCAAGTGCCAGCTGCATGGCGAGAACGGAGGCCTGCAAGATGTTAATGGCATCGATCACCCTGGGCGGCACCATGGCCACGTGCCACGCAATGGCCTCCCGCTCAATGCGGCCCCGCATGGCCTCGCGTCGTTTCGCTGTCAGCAGCTTGGAATCGCAAAGCCACGGGTCGCTGAAATCCCGCGGAAGAATCACTGCGGCTGCGCATACTGGCCCTGCCAAACAGCCACGCCCCGCCTCGTCAACCCCCGCCTCAATGCCTTCCCCCCAGAGCCTACGCAACGCGGCTACCGAACCGTGCGACATCCCCACGCAGCTACGCTATACCAACCGATTGGTTGAGGTGTCGGGGAAGATTACGGTTGGGCGGAATTGCTTCGCCTCCTCAAACTCTAGCAAGGCGTAGGATATGATGATTATCACGTCACCTACAACGCATTTACGTGCTGCCGGGCCATTGAGGCATATCACCCCACTGTTGGGCTCCCCAGCGATGGTATACGTGTCAAAACGCTCCCCGTTATTGACGTTAACGATGTATACCCGCTCGCCCGGGATAATGCCAGCCGCCTCCATAAGCGCAGAGTCAATGGTAATACTCCCTATGTAATCGAGCTCCGCCTGGGTAACCTTTACTCGGTGAATCTTCGACTTCAGTACCTCAATTTGCATTAACCTACGATTTACATTCCGGTAACTACATGCACCGGATTTAGTACTTCACATTGTCAATTAGCCGCACCGCTCCAACCCTCACGGCGATAAAGCCCATCGTTGCGCCCATCGTGTAGTGCTCCACTGCCTGTAGCGTCTGCGCATCGGTAATGGCAAAGTACTCCACCTGCAGCCCCTGCACGGCGTTGATCTGCTCCGTCACCCACTGCACCGTGCTAGTAACATCATGCGCCTTTATGAACTCCCGCGACGCTTCTAGGAAGTGATGAATTTTGGGTGCCGCCGCACGCCCTTCGGGGGTTAGAAGCGTGTTCCGTGAGCTCATAGCCAAGCCATCGGCCTCTCGCACTATGGGGCATCCAACTACCTCAACGCCTAGCCCCTGCTGCTCCGCCATGCGGCGCACGATGAGCAGCTGCTGGTAGTCCTTTTCCCCGAAGTAGGCTCTATTGGGGCGTACCAGGCTAAAGAGCCTACTCACGATTTGCATCACCCCTGCGAAATGCCCCGGACGGCGCGCCCCCTCCATCACCGTGTCAAGGGGGGAAACGTCAAAATGCTGCTCCTTTTCCCCCTTGGGGTACATCTCCTCTGCGCTGGGCGCAAAGAGCAATACATTATGAAAAGATGACAGCTTCCCAGCATCAGCCTCCAGCGTGCGAGGGTACGTCTTGTAGTCTGATGGGTCGTTGAACTGCGTTGGATTTACAAAGTCGCTCACCACAACGACATCGTTTTCCGCGGCTGCCCGCTTAACCAGCGAGACGTGTCCCGCGTGCAATGCGCCCATGGTGGGCACTAGCCCTACGCTCTTCACCTTACCCCCCATCGCGGCGAGCGTCTCGTGAAGCTGCTGCTTCGACATAATTGGTTGCTGCATAGTTACAATGGTTAAAAACCCTTTATGACCTACACTACCTATAGCGATGCTGTTTGGCGCGCTGTAACTCCCGGTTAGCATCCCGCTCCTTTATCGCTTCACGCTTATCATGCGCTTGCTTTCCACGTGCAAGTGCTATACGCAGCTTGGCGTAGCCCCGTTCACTGATGAATAGTGTCAACGGAACGATGGTATACCCCTTCGTCTTTACGCTCCGCTGTAGCTTTGTGAGTTCCTTACGGTTCAGCAGTAGCTTGCGATCCCGTTTCGGCTCGTGGTTGAGGTATGTGCCGAAGGCGTACTCCGGAATGTGCATGCCCCGCACCCACAATTCATCGTTTAGGAAGAGAGCGTATGAATCCGACAGCGACGCATGCCCCTGCCGCAGTGATTTAATCTCCGTACCCGACAGTACTATCCCCGCCACATACTTCTCCAGCAACTCGTACTGAAACGATGCCTTCCTATTTTTTGCAACTATACGCTCCATGGCAAGCCAAAACCACGGCGCAAAGGTAGCAATTAAAGATGAGAAGCAAGGCAACGCCCCGACATCCGTGCACAGTGTTGGCAAAGCTAAGCCTCCTTGGCTGTGCCGCGACCAAGGTTCGGACTGACACCGCCTCCGCAAGCGCTATCCTTATCCTTTTTCCCTTATGTGCTCTTGGCTTGTCATCGCCTTCTTGCGTAGAGAAGCGACAGCAGGAAGCCTACCAACGATGAGAAGAGAAACAGCAGAAGGGTCATCCAAAAACCGTAGTCCCGCAGCCATAGCACAAGTATAAATAGGATCACATCTACAATCCACCCCCCTATACCTATAAAACTAAGCAGAAATTGAAGCACAATGGTTGCCAGCACAATAATGAACCATGCATGGAGGAATGCCCCAAAACCGTCAATGGTATCGGGCATGAATGAAAGAATTCCCCTTGTGGGGCCTCCCTTACAGCTAGATAAGGCCAAGACCATAATAAGCGATAGTAGCACCCATTGCCCTACCTTTAAAACTTTAACCCTATTCATTGCGTCCTCCTTGTGTTGTATTGCCACGCAAAGTGCAGTGGCTCACGTTTATTCCCATATCCACTTCAACATTTCCTTCCACGAGTGCTTCCTGCCAAAACGCAGGATCCCCTGCCTATAGATACGCGCCGCAAGCCATAGCACCACCACCATGGTGGCCACAAGCAGCACCCCCGACAGCAAAACCTCCCACAGCGGCGCCCCAGCAGCCACGCGCACCGGCATTATCACGGGTGACGTAAGGGGAATCATCGAGAGCCAAAAGCCCACATTCCCATCGGGGGCCTTTATAACCATAAACATCCCCATTAGGGCTATCACCAGCGGCACCGTGACCGGCATTAGCAGCTGCCCCGTGTCGTTTTGATCCTCCACTGCCGAGCCAACCGCTGCGAATATCGCCGCGTAGAGCAGGTAGCCAAACAGCGCAAAGAATAGAAAGCTCAGCAGCACCCCGCCAATGTTTATCGACCCAAACGAGTCCCTTGCGGTTGTTAGCATATCGGCAAAATCATCGGTTGCGCCCTGCGCCACCACGCTACCCATCTCGGCAGGAGAACTCGAAGGGATGAACTGTGACGCTACGCCCGCAAAGATCACCGTGAGTACCCCCCAAAGCAACATCTGTATCACCAGCACAGCTCCAACCCCGAGTATCTTCCCAAGCATCAGGTCTACGCTCCGCACCGACGACACGAGTACCTCCACGATACGCGTGGTCTTCTCCTCCATAACCCCAGCCATTACCATGTTTCCCGTGGCAAAAATCATGACGTAAACCAGGAATCCCAGGATGTAACCTATTGCCGCCACGAGCTCCGTGCTGCTGCTCTTCTCCTTGCCCTCTTCGCTCCACACCACGGTACCCACCTCCGCCTTTTGGCCTACATCCTGCATAATCTCCCCAAGCTGTGGTATCGCGTTGTATCGAGTCATTTTATAGGCACGTAACGCATCGTTCACCGCGTTGCTAATCGTCATCTTCGCCTCTACTGAGGGTGTCTTAGAGGCGTAAATGGTCACCCCCTTCGCCTCATTGAGCACCTGCGGCTCGATCACCACCAGCGCATCCAGCGATGAGTCGCGTACCGCCCCCTCAAACGCCTCCTGCTCAACGTTGCCCATCCGCACGAAGCTCATGTTCTCCTTGGGCTCCATGAGGCTATAGAGGCTATCGCTACGGTCAACAACCCCCACCGTGTAGTGCGTACCGGAATCCATGAGCATCAAAATCGATGGCAGTATCATCACCCCTGCGAAGAGTATTGGGGTAAGAATAGTGCTTACAATGAACGCCCTTCTGCGCACACGGGTGCTTATCTCCCGCTGCATCACCAACCATACATTCCGCATTGTCTACGCCTCCTTTGCTTCACTTGAAGGCGTGTGGTCCGCCACCGCCTGAATAAATATTTCTTTCATTCTCGCCGACCGCCTCGCGAATCGCCCTATCTCTGCCACCTGCGCTAGCGATGCCAGCAGCTGTCCCTGTCCCGCAGCGCTATCCGTTTGCCGCAGCACCGCGGTGGCATATCCCTCTTCCGGCTCCCCTGTCGTCATTTGCCACCCGCTAGGTATACACTGTTGCACTGTTTGCTGGTCTCCCTTGTAGTGCAAATCGTAGATGGGCTGAGAGTACCGTGCTCGCACCTCATCCACCGTCCCTGTCAGGATGTTTTCCGAACGGTGGATGAGCGTTATCCTGTCGCACATCTCCTCCACCGACTCCATGTCGTGCGTTGAGAAAATCACCGTTGCCCCCTCGTCCCGCAGCCGAAGTATTTCCTTGGCTATGAGGTTGGCATTGATGGGGTCAAAACCGCTGAACGGCTCATCAAATATCAGAAGCGGCGGTCGGTGCAGCACAGTAACGATGAATTGTATCTTCTGCGCCATGCCCTTTGATAGCTCCTCTACCTTCTTGCCCCACCACCCCACAATATCGAATCGCTCGAACCATTTTTTCAGCTCGCTCATCGCGTCCGCTCTCGACATGCCCCGCAGCCGCGCCAGGTAGAGCGCCTGTTCCCCCACCTTCATTTTCCTATATAGCCCACGCTCCTCCGGCATGTAGCCAATGAGCTTCACATGCTCCCGGCGCAGCGGTTCGCCTTTTAGGAGTACCTCGCCGCTATCGCGCTCAATAATCTGATTTATAATGCGTATCAGCGTCGTTTTCCCCGCGCCGTTCGGCCCTAGCAATCCGTACACGGACCCCTCCGGCACGCTGAACGACACATCGTGCAGCGCACGGTGATCCCGATAGCTCTTGCTAACCCCCTTGATCTCTAGTACATCCATCATTTTCTCCATAAAGTACGCAGCGCGGTAGCTATTAGCGAATGTCCGCTCGCACGCGCAGCCGTACGTATCGCTGCTGCGGGTCGTTGGTGATGAGCGATATATCCTTCTCATGCACCCCTCGATACCCCTCTGTGTTAAATATCACCGACACCTTGGTGCTCGCATTTGGCTTCAGCTTCTCCTTTCCCACCTCTGCGATTAGGCAGCTACAATTCGTCTGAACCCGGCGGATGTAGAGCGTTGACCCGCCCGTGTTCTTCACCTCAAAGCTCGCACGCACCACATCGCCGTAACGCACCGCCTTGAGGTCTATTTCTTTATTCGCTACGCTCGCCACGGGGGGATTAAGCTTCTCCTCTTCGCTCCATGCGCTGAAATTCTCATCCCGATTGAAGCCCAACTCTATGGGGTATTTCGTCCCCTGCACCTCGCAGATAAACTTCTCAGAGGTGTACCCCCACTCCTTCACGCGGCGCCCATCCACTGTAATCTGCAGCGTGCGCTCCTCGCCTCCCTTCAGCGTAATCTTCCTATCTGGCAGCTGCACGCTTTTAGGAACGTCTACAAACCGCACTTCCATCTCTTTACTCCCGCTGTTGTACAGCCCCACTGTTCCCTCTGTGGTGCCGTCATCCAGCACCCTTGGCAACGATAGAAAAGACACGCTCGCCCAAACCTGCCCCATGTGGTAGGGGTATTGTTCCTGCTTGCTCCGTGCGCGCGGCGTTACGTTCCCCGTGAGGTAGAGCACCACGCGCTCCGGCTCTGCGTTGGACACCACTGTGAGCGACTTGGTGAAGCCGCCCGGCCGCCCCATGGGGTTATACGTTCCCGAAACAAACCCCTCCTTGCCCGGCAGCACTGGCTCCTTCGACCAGTCAGACACCGTGCACCCGCACGATGAACTCACATGCTTTATCACCACGGGGGCATCGCCCGTGTTCTTAAAGACAAACCTATGGGTAACTTGCCCCCCATCCTCGGCTACCTGCTCAAAGCTGTACGTCTTTTCCGAGAACTCCATCACGCCCTGTGCCGCTGCGCCCTGTACCGCCGCAACCGCCAAGGTGAGAATTACTAAACACCGATTTAAAAGTCGCATCTTGTAGGTCCTTTCCATTTATGCCAAACCGTATCTTCCCGAATTCTCCATGCGCAAAGTTACTACTTTACTTGGCTTTTTGAGATTGCGCGCCCGCCAGTGCTCTCTTCCTGTACCCCTGGTCGCGTAGCTGCGGTTCTAGCCCCACGGAGCGTATAGCGCACTGCATACCCTCCGCATCAAGGCGATTATGCGCCCCTGCCGAGGCCACCACGTTCTCCTCTACCATTATTGACCCCATGTCATCGGCCCCGCTAAACAGCGTTAGGAGTGCCACATCTACTCCTACAGTCAGCCATGAGGCCTGTATGTGCGGTACGTTTGTAAGCATTATTCTTGACATTGCTACCATTCGTGCATGCTCTGCTGCGCTCGTGGGAGTCCATCCGTACCGCTTTGCCAACGCAGTACCCTTACCCTGGAAGGGCCATGCTATGAACGCCAGAAACCCTTGACTCCCCTCCGGCCGTTCGTCCTGCAGCTCCCTAATGCGTACCAGATGCTCCATGCGTTCCTCGATGGTCTCCACGTGTCCATACATCATTGTGGCAGACGTGAGAAGCCCCATGCGCTGCGCCGTGCGCATCACCTCTATCCACTCGTCAGCCGTGGCCTTGCGCGGGGCAACTAGGACCCTTGGGCGTTCCGATAGTATCTCAGCCCCCGCCCCCGGTAGGCTGTCAAGCCCAGCCGCCATAAGCGCTCGCAGCGTGGCCTCTATCGTCATCCCCTCCAGCCGGGCAATATGCACCACCTCGGGGGGGCCAAGCGCATGGAGTTTCACGTTCGGATAGCGCAGCTTCAACCAGCTGAAAAGGTCAACGTAGAAATCTAACCCAAGCTTCGGGTGCAGCCCCCCCTGCAATAGGATTTGGTCCCCCCCCAATGCTAGCAGCTCGTCAATCTTTTGCACGTACTCCTCCCGCGTTGTGATGTAGGGCTTTGCGCACGGCGATGCGCCTGCATGGAAGTTACAGAATAGGCAGCCCGACGAGCAGACGTTGGTGATGTTGATGTTCCTATCGATCTGCCATGTCACCTCCCGCCCCGGCACGTGGTGCTGCCGCAGGGCATTCGCCACCGCGAACAGATCGTCGAGCTGCGCCTCTCGCCATAAGTAGCTGCCCTCCTCTATGGAAAGCTGACGCAGCGCCAGGGCATCCGCTAGCAGTGCCTCTATGCGATTGCTACGCATGTTCCGGTACGTTTAGCGTTCCCTCCTGCTCCATGATCAAGCGGTTTAGCCGTCGTATTTCCCGTATGAGGAAGCTCCCGCAAACTATCGCCGCCATAAGGTCGGATATAGGCGATGCCATCCAAACCCCAACGAGCCCAAATCGCCCAGGCAAAAACAGTATTAATGGCACAAGGAATATCAGCTGCCTCGATAGGGCAAGAAGGGCTGATATGCCAGCCTTCCCTATGGATTGGAAGTAGTTCCCCGACACGATCTGCATCCCTACGAGCGGGAAGCAGATGAAGAAAATGCGCATACCCCGCTCGCCGATTTGTAGCAACTCCTCATTGGTTGACTCGAAGAGGCGTATGATAGGGCCCGGTATAAGCTGAACGATTAGAAATCCGGCGAACGCGATGCACGTGGCGGCCGCGATGCAGGTCACCAATGCTTGCCTCAGCCGCCTGTAGAGCTTGGCCCCCTGGCTGTAGCCGTAAACCGGCTGCGCCGCCATGTTGAGCGACACCACAGACATAACCAGCAGCATCGATACCGAATTGATGATGGCAATGGCGCTGATCGCAATGTCATCGCCATACTTCACGAGCTGCATATTGTACATCCCCTGCACGAGGCTGCCCCCGAGCTGCAGCGCGAAGGGCGCAAAACCCACCGCCAGCGTCAGCATGAACAGGTTCCATGAGAACTGCACGAAGCGCCATTCCAACCGTACCACGCACCGCTTGCTGGTGAAATGCACCACGCCCCACACCCACTGCGTTAGCTGTGCAATAATAGTTGCCAGCGCTGCGCCGATTACCCCCCAATCGAATACGTATATGAAAAGCGCATCAAGGGCTATATTTACCGATGCTGCAATAATCATGGTGTACATGGAAATCTTTGGGTTTCCCTCCGCCCGCATGATGTTGTTGAGCGAGAACCCTGCCAAATGGAACACGTTCCCGATGAGTATGATGTCTACATACTCCATTGCGTAGCCCATGGTCTGCTGCTGCACGCCGAATAGCTCAAGCATCGGCCTCCGGCCAATATAGCCTAGAATGGTGATGAGTATCCCCACGATAATGGACAACGCCATTGACGACCCCAGGAAACGTTGCGCGCGCCGGGGATTATGCTCCCCCAGCGCCAGGGAAACGCGTACTGAGGACCCCAACCCCACCAGCATGGCAAACGCATGCTGCAGCAGCATGATGGGAAACACGGCGCTAAGCCCAGCCAACGCCAAGGGCCCAACCACTTGCCCTATGAAAATCCTATCTACTATGTTGTACAGCGAGCTGACCACCACCCCCACAAACGCGGGCATGAAGTTCTGCCAAATCAGTTGTGGCACCGCCACATGGCCGAGGTCATAAACCGCTTTACTCTGTATGGAATCAGCTTTTTGCATACCGCCGCGAAGTTAGGAAAAATGGAGGTCCTATGCCCCCTCGCCATGATAAACCACGTTGAATTGGCATATGCAGAAGGCCGTCAGGGTCAGTCTTTCAGACTGTCTCGCCCTGTGGGCGAGGATACTGGGGGTTTGAAAACCCCCGGCTATTCAAAGACCGTCCTGTGGACGGAAAGCGCAGCGGCTGCGCCGAACCTTGCTAGATATCCGCGTTTTCAATGGCATGGGCAACCGTAGATGGCCACCTCTACATTTCAGACCCGCAGCGGTATGGTCTTCCGCACTATTTTGCAGCCGTGGTCAACCGAACTCGATCCATAACTTACTTACAACACCTTTTTAGTCCCGCATAAACCTGCACGCAACGACCGCATATGTTTTCGCACAAAATGCAGCCCCGTCCGAAGGACGGTCTCTCAATAGGGATTGGTCTGCGCAGCCCCGCGCATATTAATCGCCACGTTGCACTATGCACACGCAATTGTCTGTCAGGGTCAGTCTTTCAGACTGTCTCGCCTGTGGGCGAGGATACCGGGGGTTTGAAAACCCCCGGCTATTCAAAGACCGTCCTGCGGACGGAAAACGCAGCGGCTGCGCCGCACCTTTCTAGATATCCGCGTTTTCAATGGCATGGACAACCGTAGATGGTCACCTCTACATTTCAGGCCCGCAGCGGTATGGTCTTCCGCATTATTTTGCAGCGGCCATTGTCGATTAGGCTCCTGCTGCAATCTGCATACAGTCGCGCTACAATTGGCGTAATTTGACCTACGCACCGCCCCTTCCGTTCGCTGCCTTGCAGGACGCTTCCAGCAATCCCCAAAATGAACGCCGTAACCCGTGCATGCAGAGCCTTCCCTCAAACCCCGCACGTTCTAGCATGCCGATGCAGCCCCGTCCGTAGGACGGTCTCTCAATAGCCGGGGGTCATTAGACCCCCGGATTCTTGCCTGTAAGGCAAGCCAGTCTGAAAGACTGACCCGCGTGACCCTACGCACCGCCCATTCCGCTTGCTGCCTTGCGGGTCGCCTCCAACACCCCCCCGAATGAATGCCGTAACCCATGCATGCAGTGCCTTCCCTCAAACCCCGCATGTTCAGGGATGCCGCAATGCAGCCCCATCCGCAGGATGGTCCTTCAATAGGCTTCCCATGTAGCCCCACGCCATGACAAACCCACGTTGAATTGGCATATGGCAATAGGCCGCCAGGACCAGTCTTAGCGAAAACCTAGGTTACCCTAGAGCGAAAACGTTGAGGCGATTTGCTCTGCGGCTTGGTCAAGGCCCGATTGAATCTTCTTCTTTAGCATGAAGCGCAGTAAGACCGGAATCTCAGCATGCAGCGTGAGGCGAATGCGCGTGTCTCGGCTGTCAACCTCTACGAATTGTATCCACAGGGTGAAAGAGATGGGCTGCCCATCAATGTCGGTGAACTTAATGGTCTTGAAGGGTTCACGGTCAACGATACGGACACCGAGAGTCCCCATCCCCTTCACCGTGACGTGGCACTCATCGCGCGAAGCCTCTACGTGTTCAATCTTCTCGTGGTGCACAGCGTTGGCCACGCCCTCAAGGTTCTCAAAGCGAGAGTAGATTGATTCCGCGGAGCAGTTTGCCCTGCTGACTTTACTAACGAACTTGTCCATTGCCTTGCCCTAGTTATGCCACAGCTCTGGGGCTTTTCTCCACTCTTCGAGTGTAGCCATCTGGTCGGGTGCAATGCGCCCACGCGCCGCGAGCAATGCGACGAGGTCGGGATAGTTCGCCAGCGTGTGGAGCTCTACGCCGTGATTCTTGAAATTGGTTTGCGCCACGGGGAAATCATAGGTGAATATGGCCACCATCCCCAGCACCTCTGCGCCGGCATTGCGAACGGCCGTGGTTGCGGCAAGGCTACTCCCCCCAGTGGAGATGAGGTCCTCCACGATGAGCACCTTGCTCCCTTGGGGGATAGACCCCTCGATTTGGTTCCCCATGCCGTGGTCCTTTGGCTTTGGACGGACGTAGGCGAAGGGCTTTTCCATGGCATCGGCCACGAGAGCCCCCATGGCTATGGCCCCTGTGGCAACGCCTGCCACCACGTCGGGCTCCGCAAAATGTTCTTTAGCAAGCCCAACAAGCCCATTCCGAATTTTTTTCCTAGCTTCGTGCTGCGAAAGAATCAACCGATTGTCGCAGTATATAGGGGAGTTCCAACCGGAGGCCCACACGAAAGGGGTGCCCTCGTAGAAGTGAATTGCGTTGATACTTAGCAGGATGTCTAAAGCTTCAGAATTGACCATGGTTCAACAAGAGATTTTTTGCGGAAAGCGGAGTATCGTTTTTTCAAATGAAAGTCCAACTGCTGTGTCTGGCCCCCACGTGCTCGCCATCGATGCCGTGGAGGCTTCTTCCGTTGCAAAGGTATGGGAAATTTTTCTATCCAATGAGCAAATCGGGAGATTGTACATCTGCGGGGAGTGCAAGGAGGAGGCGAAACAGGCGTTCTTTAGCCACTTTCCATCAATTGTCGCAGCCGGCGGTGCGGTGACTGCCCCCAGCGGGAAGCTACTCATGATATATCGGCGCGGCGTTTGGGATTTACCCAAGGGGAAGCAGGAGCCGGGGGAAACCGATGAGGCCACGGCTCTCCGTGAGGTGGAGGAGGAGACTGGGGTGCACGGACTCAAAATCGTTTCATTCCTATGCGACACCCACCACGTCTACACGCAGAACGACACCACCTATATTAAGCGTACGATGTGGTACGCCATGGAGGTCAGCGAGGAGCAACCGCTTACGCCGCAGGGCGAGGAAGGGATAGAAAAAGCGGAATGGATGGAGTTGGCCAAGGCCTTGGAGCGGGCAAAAGCATCGTTCCCATCGATACAGCGGGTGCTTGAGGCGTATCGCAACCGCTAACGGCTTGTTGGATTTGAACTAGTGTACTGTGACAATGGGGAAGAAGAAACGTCAATTCCCGCACACCTACGTAATCATTTTCGCGCTTATTCTGCTGGGGGCATTGCTCACATGGCTCGTGCCGGGCGGGGCGTTCGATCGGGAAGAGGTAGTGGTCAATGGCATCCCGCGCAGCGTGGTGGTGGCGGACTCGTACCACGAGGTGCCCCGCGCGGGGCAATCGTGGCAGGTGATTACCTCCCTCTTTGAGGGGATGCTCCGCACGGCGGACATCATTTTTTACATCCTTATCATCGGCGGGGCGTTCTGGATGCTCAATGAGAGCCGTGCGCTCGACGTGGCCATCGCGGGTTTCCTGAAGTCGGCGCGTAGGGTGGAGCGGGTGCGTGCCATCCGTTGGCTGGGGGTTGATAACATTATAGTGACCCTTATCATGCTGTGCTTTAGCTTTTTCGGCGCCGTGATAGGGATGAGCGAGGAGACGATAGCCTTTGTGGTGATTTTCGTACCGATGGCGGTGAGCATGGGCTACGACTCTATCGTAGGCATCAGCATGTGTTTTCTGGCGGCGGGGTTAGGCTTCGCTGGGGCTCTGCTCAACCCATTCACGATAGGAATAGCGCAGGGGCTGGCGGGGGTGCAGCTCTTTTCGGGGCTGGAGTACCGATTGGCTATATGGCTAGTAGTTAATGTGATAGGCATTGCCTACGTGTTGCGCTACATGGCCAAGCTGCGGAAGAACCCGCGCAGCTCGTTGGTTTACGAAGAGGATGCGGAGTGGCGTTCGCGGGTGGAGGCGGCGGGGAGTCTCCCCGCGAAAAAGGCGGGACGTGGGGCGTGGGTCTCCTTCACAGCGGCGCTGGTGGCGTTGACCCTGGCGGCGGTGACGCATCCGCTCAGCACGTTGCAAATAGGGCAGGGCGAGGTGACCCTTCCTGCGCTGCCGATACTAGCGGCAGCGTGGCTACTGCTCGGCTGGCGCGCGCTGCGCCACTCGGTGCAGCTGTTGAACGTTACCACGTTGCTTTTTACAATCATGCTTCTGGTGGTGGGGGTGATGGGGTACGGATGGTATATCAAGGAAATCGCGTCGCTCTTCCTCACCATGGGGCTACTTTCGTCCGTAGCGTTCGGCAAACGTCCCAATGAGATTGTAAAGTCGTTTACGGCGGGCGCGGCGGACATCCTTTCGGCCGCCCTTGTGGTGGGTTTTGCTTCCGGGATTGTTGTGGTGTTGGAGCAGGGGCAGATAATCGACACCCTACTGAATGGGTCGGCTAGCGCCATGGTGGGCCTCGGGCCGTTAGCCTCGGTGGCGGTGATGTACCTATTCTACACGCTCCTCAATCTGATTATTGCCTCCGGCTCGGCGAAGGCGGCGTTGACGGTGCCCATCATGAGTCAATTTAGCGACTTGGTGGGCGTTTCGCGGCAAACCATGATAACGGCCTACCAGCTGGGGGGTAGCTTTACCAATTTGGCTACGCCCACATCGGGGGTGATGGTGGGCGTGCTGTCGATGGCAAAAATTCCGTACGTGAAGTGGCTACGTTGGTTTTGGCCGTTGCTTGTGATACTTATTATCGTGGGGTTTTTGCTGCTGATCCCAACGGTCTACTTCCCGCTGCACGGCTTTTAGCCCATGGGGCGGGAGAGAAGGGAAAAAGGAGAAGTGGAGGAACAAATGGACTCTGAAAATAGGGGCGAGCGGCTTCGCAAGCCGGAGTGGCTCAAGGTAAATCTAGGCGGCGGCGAGAGCTACGCCGACGTGTCGAAGCTACTGGAAAAACAAGGGCTGCATACGATATGCAGCAGCGGGCGTTGTCCCAACCAGGGGGAGTGCTGGCGCGAGGGTACGGCCACGTTCATGATTCTAGGGGATGTATGCACGCGCCAATGCCGTTTTTGCGCCACCGCCACAGGGCGTCCGCTGCCCCCCGATGCGGGGGAGGCAACGCGCGTGGCGCAATCGGCGAAGAAGATGGGGCTGCGCCACGTGGTGGTGACATCGGTGGATAGAGACGACCTCGCCGACGGCGGCGCGGCGCAGTGGAGGGCTTTGATACAGTCAATGCGCCGGGAGTGCCCCAGCGCAACGCTAGAGGTGCTGCTCCCCGACTTCATGGGGAAACCCTTCGCGCTTGAAAGCGTATTGCTGCAGCTCCCCGATATCGCGGCGCATAATATTGAGACGGTGGAGCGGCTCACGGCAGAGGTGCGGTCGCGGGCGCGTTACGAGTACAGCATGAACGTGCTTTCGCGGGTAGCCCTCGGCGATGCGGTGTGTAAATCGGGCTTTATGCTAGGGCTTGGGGAGCGGCAGGAGGAGGTGCTAAAGACCCTGCAAAACCTGCTGAGCGCCGGGGTACAGGTGGTGACGATTGGGCAGTACTTGCAGCCCACACGGCACCACTATCCCGTGCAGCGCTACGTGCCGCCGGAAGAGTTTGACGCGCTGCGCCGTGAGGCGGAGCAGATGGGGTTCCGCTACGTGGAGGCCGGGCCTCTGGTCCGCTCGTCGTTCCATGCGGCGCGGGCGTTGGCGGCGTGCGGCGTGAAGCCTCGGAGGGGTGTATTGGAAAAGTAAGGGGGCGGCGGAGATGAAAACTGTAGAAGTATTGCCCTTCGCATGGGGCTACGAGGAGGGCTTAGCAAGGCAGCATGCGCTGCATGATGCCTTGGCGGCGAGTAGGCAGGCGGAGCTGGCTGAGCGGGTGGGTTACCTCATGGCGGGAGAGCATGAGCATGTCTATACGCTTGGGAAGCATGGGCACAACGAAAATATGCTCCTGTCCAGCGTTGCTCTGCAGCGTATGGGGGTAAAGCTGGTGCAAATTGATAGGGGGGGCGATATAACGTACCACGGCCCGGGGCAGCTGGTGGGCTATCCCATTCTCCATCTCCCCGCGTTGGGCATCGGCGCAAGGGCGTACGTGGAGAGGCTGCTGGAGTCGGTGCAACGTACGTGCGAACTGTACGGGGTGGCGTGCGCGCCGCGAGAGGATGCGCCGGGGCTTTGGCTCGGGGGTGATGGGCATGGCGCGCTCCGCAAGATATGCGCGGTGGGGGTGCACATCGGCCAGGGGGTGTCAACGCATGGCTTTGCGTTGAATGTTAACACCGATCTAGGCTACTTCTCGAAGATCAACCCCTGCGGTTTCAGCGACCGTGGTGTCACATCGCTAGCGGCGGAGCTTGGCCATACGGTAGATTACGGAGCGGTGCGACGCACCTTCTTAACCTGTTTCGCAGAGGTGTTTGGTGTGGCGCTGCTTGAGGGGTAGGGGCGGAGCGGGTAGCCTCTACCCCTACCCAGAGATGACCTCAGTACGGCGGGCGGGGTTGCTCTTTCTTCGGCCGCCTTATTCTTCCCTAAACTGCGCCATCACCTGGTTCAGCTTCTGGTTGTTTTCCAGCAGGGCCTTTGAAATTCCTAGCAGCTCTGACGCAATGTTGGCGTTCTTCTCCGACATCTCGTCGAGCTCGTTCATCGAGGCTTGCACCTGTTGCGCAAGATCCCCATTCTCGTGATTGATACTATTTACCTCCATGATGCTTTTGGTGCATTTCTCCATCATGGCTGTGATTTCCCCAATTTTTTTCAGCGCCTTTTGGCTCTCCTCCACGCTGGTGGCGCTCTTCTCGGTGATGGCGCTGGCCGCCGCGGCGCTCATCTCCGCTAACTTGCGCACCTCGGTGGCCACCACGCTGAATCCTCGCCCAGAGGCCCCTGCGCGGGCCGCCTCTATGGCCGCGTTGAGCGCCAAGATGTTAGTTTGCTTCGCGATGCCAGTGATGAGCTGCACCTGTTGATTTACAAGCTCCTGCGTTTTTGCATTCTCGTGCTGCTGTGCCGATAGATTGTTGAGCAGCTTGTTGGCATCCCCGAGAATATCAACGGCCCCCTGCGTGGCGTTGGCGGCTTGGCTGCTTGTGGCCCCCATCGTATCGCATAGGGTTGACACCTCGCGCACGGTCTTCTTGGAATGTTCCTGCACATCGCTGAACGTATTGGAGAACTCGTGCGTCTTTTCAGTGGTGCTATCAATGTTTACCGTAGCGGTTCGTATATTCTTCAGGATGTTATGGAAGTTAACTAGGAGGTCGTCCAGCGAGTGGGATATTACGCCGACCTCATCGTGCCGCGTTGACTGCTCGACGGAATTCCTATCCAGTTTGCCGTCGGCGATGTCGCGGATGCGCGCCGTGAGGTTTACAATGGGGTGGAGCTGCCTACGCATCAGCCGTGATAAGATGAACGAGAAGAGCAACGATAGCCCAACCCCGATCAGAAGGAAGGAAATTAACTGACGGTTGATAGATTGATAGGCGGTAGCGGTGGGTAGCACGATGCCCAGCGTGAGCGGAACATCGTGGTGCATCAAGAAGAGGGGTTGCAGCACCATAATCTCATCGCTATCGCGGCGTAGCACCTGCTTTCCGGCGCACAGCTCTTTCCACTCGGCATCGGTGGGCTCGCGGCGGGGGTCTACTTCATGGATCAGTTTGCCACTCCCCGTGGGCGAGTCGGTATGCGTGATGACGCGCTGCTTGGTGGAGAGGAGGAATATTGCCTTGGTCTTGCTCTGGCTGTGGAATTGTGCAATGAGCTTCTGCTCGCTGGATAGCGAGATGTCTGCGATGACTACGCCGGCAAACTTACCTTGATTGAACACGGGCCATGCGAGCGTGAACATGAGCTGCGTGACGTCAAGGATTTTACTTTCGTAAATGTCGGTGACGTGCGGCTTTAGGGAGCGCATGGGGGTGAAGTAGTAGTTGTCGGGCTCATCGAGTACGTAGGAGTAGAGGGGGTCTAAGGCGGGGACACCCTGCTCGTTAATGGTGTAGTAGGGGAGGAAGCGTCCCGCGGAGTCGCAGTTGGGTTCTCCTTTGTGCATGTGGTCGAGGCTGTCGAACCCATTGGCAGAGAAGGCGATGCCTAACCCCGTAACGTCGGGATGCTGTTCTACGATGCCGTAAAGTATCCGTTTGATCGTTTCTCGATCCTTGTTGCCGCTCGCAATGAGCGCATCGGTAATGTCGGCGACGCCCTCAACAAAATATTGGGCCTTGTAGAGGTGATTCTTACCGATTTCCCCGATGATCTCCTCTGCGGTTATTTTCAGCTCTGCGTGCATGTTGCTCCGCGCGAAGCGAAAGGAGTAGATTGCGCCTATGGCCAGCAGAACGAGTGATAGGCCCAGCATGCTGCTGAGGCTGTAGAAGGCAAAACGATTGGAGATGTTTTTCCTGAATAGCATACCCTGTTTTATTTTATACTTACCCAATAGCGGTCGCTTCCTCCATGTCGCTAACGGTTCGCTTCACCACGCTACAGCACACGAACCCTTTCCCCGCCGCTGGAGCAGGTTGCAGGGTCAACGTTTACTTGGCCTGGCGAAACAACTGTAACGGCGCTACCTGTAGAGCGGTGCCGTTAGGATAGGGTACGTTGCATAGCGCATAATGTTGCATTGGTAGGACTACTAGAGGCGTTTTGTGCTGTGTGGATGCAGGCTTTCAATAGGGCATCGGCTGAGGAAAGCCCTATGGGCAATGCGTGGAGCCATATCGGGTTGCAGCGTGTGGGCAGGGGCATTGGGCTACCCCTGGAGTATCCTTTGCGGGGCAGGACTCCCGTCCTCTCCGCTATGGGTGCGGCGTGGAGCCGTTTAGGATTCCCGTTCCGTTGGCGTTAGGCATTGCCATGTATCCTACCGAAGCCGTACCCCCTTCGCATCAAATTCGGATTTCTCCGGAGAAATCCGAATTTGATGCGAAGGGGGTGGTAGTTTGGTGGCTAGTTGATGGGGAATCGCTCCAGAGGGTGGGTGCAGTGGGGGCAAGGTGTTTTTTGGAGGCTTGCTTGCTGCGTGCAGCGACTTTGAGGAATCGCTAGCGCAGGAGGCAGTAGGTACGTTCCATCTAGTACTAACACTGGGAGATTCCTGCGTTGTGCAGCTGCTTGCACATTATGAACTCCTTCGCGCGTGTGGGCTTCCGCATGGTGCAATCCTTGCTGTGCATGCGCAAACCTGTGCTCGATTTTTTGCTGCGGCGCAGCTCTTGTCTGAGCGGATGGGGGTGCAGGGAGAGGATGTGGATTTGCGTGCGTATTGACCGTACGATGGCTGTCCGCTTAGTGTTGAGACCAACGGCCGTTGCATCAATGAATGTTTTAGACCTGTTGCATGATGACAATCAGCTGATTAAAAGATGTTTACAAATAATCGTTTTAATAAATTTGCACAAATTTCTGTAGATAGGGCGTCCATCGTTAGGTTTTGTGGAAAATTTTTATATTCGCGAAAATTTTAACAAGGAGGAACGTAGGATGAGACGTAGATTTTTTACAGTGTTGGCGTGGGCGGAACCAGAGGTAAGACGATAGGGGTATGCGTAGGAAATATATAGGCGCGTTGGTAATGGCCGTGCTGCTCCTTGGGGTGGTAGGCTGCAAGTGGGATAAGCGGCTGCCGTTCCGGGAAAACGAATTGGATTCGGCGCTTTTGGGCTTTTGGTGGAGGGTGCTGCCCGACACAACGTATTCATTCGCGCTGTATACCCAGGCGTTGGTGGAATTTAAAAGGGGGGCAGAAGGGGGTACAATGCAGCTTTGGAGGGCCTATGGCGGTGAGCCATACCAGCATGTGGCGCCCGCGAGCCCCGAACCGGTGTTTACGAAGGGCGGTTTGCTTTACAGAATGGGTAATGGTGCCTTGAAAGCCTATATCCGGGCGGTACCCTACTCGCTGCGCGGTGACACGCTAACAATCGTGCGCGGTGAGGCACCGGATGATTACCCGGTCCGCTACGTGCGGGTAAATGATACGAGCAGCTTGGACTGGGCGGCTTGGCATAAGGCGAGAGAAGGGGAGTAAAAAAAGAGCAGCGCGTTATGAGACGATTAACGAAGGGCAAGGCTATGTTTGGGGCTTTGCGAAAGGCTATTAGTCGCGGAGCGGCAGTAGTACTGCTGCTGACGGTACTTTGTGGCTGCGAGTGGGATAAACGGCTACCATTCAGGGAGAATGCGCTGGATCCTGCGCTGGAAGGGTTTTGGTTAGGGGGAACGGGGTGCTGCGATTCGGCGGGTGTCTATTCCCTAATCCAATTCAAACGGGAGGGAGATTGCAATAGCAGGATATGGTTGGAGTGCCCGTTTGAGGCGTTTGGGAAGGTAGTACGGGTGGAAAGCGAACCGGTTTTTACGAAGGAAGGCCTTCTGTATGAAATAGCTGTGGTAGATGATTTCGCGCATTACCTGAGGGCACAGCCGTACACAGTTCGCGGGGATACGCTGAGCATAGGGTGCGGGCAGTGCAGTACCAACCGATACGTGCGGGTGGTAGACACTAGTAAGGTGGATTGGGCGGTACGCCGTATAATCAATGAGAAAAGGAAAGGATTGAGCCATGAAGAGTAGTTGCGCAATGAAGGGGACCGTTTTGGCAGTGGTGGTGCTATTGCTAGGCGCGGGCGGTGCGTTGGGGCAGCCGAGGGGGGTAACGCTGCGGCTGGGGTGGGTAAGCGAGCTGGGCTACCAGCATACGTTGGGGCCAGGCTTCATTGAGGGGGGCGTGGGCGTGCCGTGGATGGCGGCATGCCCGATGGTTACGGCAAGCTACAATTACGTTCCCTGGACATTTAGGAATGATGCGGGCAGTGCGTTTGAACCCTTTGTGGGCGGAGGCGTGCAGGTGGGGACGTTCATATACTACTGCGGTTCGTCGCGCTACGAGGTGTACCCCGTGGCGGGGGCGGTAGTGCCGATAGGGTTCCAGTTCCGTACGGCGCGGCACTTCCTGTTTGCTCTTTCATGGCGGCCGATGCTGGGGGCTTTCTTCGGGGATGTGCGGCCGGTGTGGTATAAGGAGGGGCTGTACGATGGGGGCGTAACGTTGGGGTACGCATTTTGAGCGATCGGCGAGGGAGTTCGCACCCGATGGCAAGCGATGGTATGCGCGAATTCGATGTAAACATTGACCCATGGGATTAGCGGGCTACAGCACCGTTGCACCTGCCGTGTTCGGAGGCGTAAGGTTCTCGTCCTCTCGCAGGGGCGTTACGCCCCATCCGCAGGATGGTCTCTGAATAGCCGGGGTATTCAGTCCCCCGGATTCTTGCCCTGCGGGCGAGCCAGTCTGAAGGAGAGACCTGCGCAGCCTCCCACCATGTTAATCCTCACATTGAATCTACGTGTACCAATGCGTGGAGGAGCGTACCCGATGGGAATGATAAAATTTGTTTACCTTTGCGGCGAGTAACAGCATAATTTAATGCCCTGGGAGGGCGCAGAGGAAAGGAGTATGGACTACTTAACATCGGAGCAAAAGGCAGAGCTTTTTGCGAAGTACGGGAAGTCTAAGAGCGATACGGGTTCCGCGGAGAGCCAGATAGCGCTGTTTTCTTACCGTATTGACCATTTGACGGAGCATCTTCGGGTGCATAGGAAAGACCACGTGACGCAGCGGTCGCTGCTGAAGCTCGTGGGGAAACGGCGTCGGCTGCTCGACTACCTAAAGGATAGGGATATCGAGCGTTACCGCGCGATTCTGAAGGAGTTGGATTTGCGGCGGTAGGAAGGGGCGAAGTCATGGTGAGCCGTGCGGCATGTTCCGTAGATTACTCTGCTGGAGGCAGCGGGGTTGAAGGATGGTGCCGCACGGCTCTTTTTGCGGGTTAAGTCGGTTCGGGCGAGCCCTCGTAGCGCATGGATCGTGGGGCGTGAAGATAGGGGGTGCGCCGAGCCTTTTCGGTATAAATAGGAATAAGTAGAGTGATGAGAGTTATTGAGCGGAAGATAGCGCTTGCTGACGGCCGTACTATTACGATAGAGACGGGAAAGCTGGCTAAGCAAGCCGATGGGGCTGTGGTGGTGCGCATGGGTGACACAATGCTGCTGGCCACGGTGGTGAGCGCGAAGGAGGCGGGCGGCGATGTTGATTTCATGCCGCTGAGCGTGGATTATAGGGAGAAGTACGCGGCGGCTGGGAAAATCCCAGGAAGCTTTTTCCGCCGGGAGATGCGGGCATCCGACTACGAGGTGCTGATTTCGCGGCTGGTGGACAGGGCGTTGCGGCCGCTATTCCCCGATAATTACCACTCGGAGACGGTGGTGTCGGTGACGTTGATTTCGGCCGAGGCGGATGTGCAGCCCGATGCGTTGGCGGGGCTTGCGGCCTCAGCGGCGCTGAGCGTATCCGATATCCCCTTTAATGGGCCAATCTCTGAGGTGCGCGTGGCGCGTATCGATGGGAAGTTTGTTATCAACCCGGGGTACGAGGAGACGAAGCGGGCCGACCTGGAGCTGATGGTGGGCGCCACGATGGAAAACATCCTGATGGTGGAGGGGGAGATGAACGAGGTGTCGGAGGATGTGATGATCGAGGCGATCAAGTGCGCGCATGAGGCGATCAAGGGGCAGTGCGCTGCGCAGCTCTCGATGGCCGAGGAGCTGGGCGTGGCGAAGCGTGCCTACTGCCACGAGGTGGACGACGAGGAGATCCGCAAGGCGGTGCACGAGTACTGCTACGACAAGGCCTACGCGCTGGCGAAGTCAAAGCTGCCGAAGCAGGAGCGGGAGGAAGCTTTTTCCAAGCTGCATGCCGACTTCTTGCAGACTCTCCCCGAGGAGCGTCGCGATGAGTTAAAGGTGATGGTGGCGCGCTACTACCACGCCGTGGAGAAGGAGGCAATGCGCCGGATGATACTCGATGAACACGTGCGCCTCGATGGGCGCAAGACCGATGAGGTGCGGCCGATATGGTGCGAGGTGGGCTACCTGCCGTGCGCGCATGGATCGGCGATATTCACCCGCGGTGAAACGCAGTCGCTCTCCACGGTGACGCTCGGCACAAAGGCCGATGAGAAGCTGGTGGACGAGGCGCTATACTCCGGCTCGGAGCAGTTCATGCTGCACTACAACTTCCCGCCGTTCGCCACGGGCGAGGCGAAATCGGCACGCACGCCGGGGCGCCGCGAGATAGGGCATGGCAACTTGGCGCTGCGGGCGCTCAAGAGCCAGCTCCCGCTGGGGGAGGATCAGCCCTACTGCATCCGCGTGGTGAGCGACATATTGGAGTCGAATGGGTCATCGTCAATGGCCACGGTGTGCGCGGGTACGCTCGCGCTTATGGATGCTGGCGTGCCGATGCGCAAGCCGGTTTCGGGCATCGCGATGGGGCTTATCTCAGATGCCGCCACGGGCAAATATGCGATACTTTCGGACATCCTTGGCGATGAGGACCACCTTGGCGATATGGATTTCAAGGTGACCGGCACGCGGGACGGCATCACGGCCACCCAGATGGATATTAAGGTTGATGGGCTGCCCTACGAGGTGCTAAAGCAGGCGTTGGAGCAGGCGAAGGCGGGGCGCATGCATATCCTAGGGAAGATGCTGGAGACGCTCCCCGCGCCGCGCGCAGAGTTTAGGCCGCACGTGCCGCGCTGCGAGCAGCTGTCGATACCGCGCGATATGATTGGCCCGGTGATTGGCCCCGGCGGCAAGGTGATCCAAGAGATGCAGCGGGCATCGGGCGCGCAGATCAACATAGAGGAGAAGGAAGACAAGGGGGTGGTGACCATCTACGCGACGTCGAAGGAGTCAATGGAGATCGCCAAAAGCAAGATACGATCAATCGTGGCACTCCCCGAGGTGGGCGAGATATACAAGGGCAAGGTGAAGTCGATACTTCCTTTCGGTGCGTTTATAGAGATACTGCCGGGCAAGGATGGTTTGCTGCACGTGTCGGAGATAGATTGGAAGCGGGTGGAACGCGTGGAGGATTTCTTGCAGGTGGGCGATGAGGTTGAGGTGAAGCTGATTGAGATAGACCAAAAGACTGGGAAGCTCCGCCTATCGCGTAAGGTTCTCCTGCCGAAGCCGGAGAAAAATGAGGGTAAAAAGTAAAAGGATATAGGGTGAGGGTGCTAGGCATAAGCGGATTGCGTGCCGCAGTACCCTCGCAAAAGAAATAAAGAGGAGGGACGAGAGATGGTACTTCTAGAGAGGCTACGGGGTAAATGGGCGGTGGCTGTGGGGCTGGTGATAGGCTTTGCGATGTTGGCCTTTGTGCTAACCGACTTCTTGGTGTCGGGGCGTTCGCTCTTTGCGAGCGGCGAGATGGAAGTGGGGTCGGTGAACGGCGAGGGGATAGACTACATGAAATTTATGGCTCGCTACGAGGAGCGTGCGCAGGTGCAGCAGACCATGAGCGGGCAGTCGTTGGGCGAGGAGGCATCGGAGTATCTGCGCGACCAAATATGGCAGGAGTACGTGCGGGAGGGAACGCTCGATGCAGCGTGCGAGAAGCTCGGGCTCGCGGTGAGTGCCGAGGAGCTATCGAGCGTGGTGCTGTCAAAGGACCACCCGCACCCCATCATGCAGCAGCTGTTTACGAATCCCGAAACGGGGGCGTTTGAGCAGGAAGTGGTGCTTAACTTCTTGCAGAACCTCGATAAGGTGCAGCCGGCGCAGCGGGCCTACTGGCTGCAGATAGAGAATGAGATTTCTGCGCAGCTCCTCACGGAGAAGTATCGCACAGCGGTTTCCAAGGGCCTCTACACCACCAAGCTTGAGGGCGAGGAGCGGGCGATGATGCAGGCCAATACGGCCGATGTGGCCTACGTGACGAAAACCTACGCGTCAGTGCCCGACTCAACGGTTCGGATTACGGAGGCTGATGCGAAGCGGTACTACGAGACGCATCGGAATAGCTACCGGCAGCAGGAGCGTCGCGACCTGTCGTACGCGCTCTTTGAGGTGAAGCCGGGGCCGATAGACTTTGAGCGGGCGGAGGAGTGGATGAAGAAGTATCGTGACGAGTTCGCCGCGGTGGAGGATGCGGGGAAGTATGCTAGCGACATGGGCGATGAACGCTACGCGGGCAAGTGGTACTCGCGCGAGGAGCTGCCGGCGGAGATTGCAGGGTGGGCGTTCGATGAGGCTGCCGTGGGAGAGACCACCGACATCATTGCGCAGGCGGATAGCTACGAGGCGGCGAGGCTGCTCGGCAAGCGGACGCTGCCAGACTCTGCGAGCGCGAGGCACATCCTGTTCTCGTTCCAAAAGTACCCCGCGGCGCGTGCGCATGAGCTTGCCGATAGCGTGCTGAATGTGCTCAAAGCGGGCGGCGATTTTGCCGAGATGGCTAAAAAGCTAAGCGATGACCCAGGGTCTGCGAGCAAGGGGGGCGATTTGGGATGGTTTGCGCAGGGGGTGATGGTGAAGCCGTTTGGCGATGCGTGCTTTATGGGTGCGAAGGGGGATCGGGTGGTAGTTGAGAGCAATTTTGGGGTGCACGTCATAGAGGTGCTGGGCCATAAGGGCGAATCGGAGCGGGTGGACGTGGCGATACTCAAGCGGAACGTGCAGCCAGGGAGCGAGACCTACCAGGGGACATTTAACGAGGCGAGCCGGTTTGCGGCGCTGGCGCATCAGCCGAGGCCATCGTGGATTGCCCGTCTCTTCGGCGCGGGGAAGAATAGGGTGCAGGAGGTGCTGGCGGGGATGGACACGCTGCTGATGGCGCAGGGCAAAACCCGGCGTGAGGCGAAGGATGTGGAGTACAATAGCCGCACGCTGAACGGCATGCAGCGGAGCCGCGAGGTGATACGGTGGGCGTTCACGGCGCATGAGGGCGATGTGTCATCGGTGTTTGAGATGGATGGGAATTACATTGTGGCGATGGTAAGCCGGATCAAGAAGAGCAAGGATGGCTACGCTACCTTTGAGGCTGTGCGTGAGGATGCGGCTGCGGGGGCTCGCCTGGAAAAGAAGTCGGAGCAGCTGAAGGCCACCCTCGCGGGCGCCGGGAGCGATGTAACGGCGGCGGCGCAAGCGGTAGGCGAAGGGGTGCAACGGGCATCGGCGGTGTCGTTTAACTCCTACTCGTTTGGCAATGCGGGCTATGAGCCGGCCGCTGTGGGCGCCGCAGTGGCGCTGGGGCAGGGCGGCACGAGTAGCCCAGTAGCAGGGAACGGCGGCGTGTTCATGGTGCAGACGGAGCAGGTGACGGTGAAGGACGAGGATGTGGAGCAGGTGCGGGCCGGCGTGCAGCAGACTCTGCGGATGCGGAGCGGCTACGAGGCCTACGAGGCGCTCAAGCGGATGTCGCAGGTGGTGGATAAACGGGGTAAGTTCTTTTAAATTGATGGAGTTGTGGATTTGTAGCAGATCGCCCTGGCATGGGATGCGAAAGGTGGCTTCCCGGGCGGGGCAATCTGCACAAAAGGTACTTGTAAAAGAGAAAGATATGGAGGAAAGAGTATGAAAAACAGGAATCGTTTGCTTTACGCACTGGTGTTGCTGCCCACGTTGCTGCTTACCAGTTGCTACAAGGATTTTGACAAGGTGCGCATCAAGCCGTTCAAGCCGGACTTGGTGGTGCCGTTGGCTAAGGCGGACAACATTACCTTTGCGGATATGCTCGTGAAGGAGGTGGATCTAAAATACCTGGATTCTATTTCCTATAAGGATGAGGGGAGAATAGGGCTTCGGTATGATACATTTATTTACAACAACATCGCTTTGGCCCTGTCTCCATCGTTAGATAAATTGACAATTAAAGGTGGGGACGTTTTAAAAGAAGGGCTGATTTCTGGCAACAGTAGCTCTCTAAAGGTGCAGAAGATTGTTTTCGCTGAGGGGGCAGAGATTAGTGCGACTAAAGATATAACTCTCTCTCTAGAGGACGGCTCGGAACTGAAGCTGAATGCAACTCCTTGTGCTCCGCTGAGAAAGGGGTGTACGCTAAAGCTTCCTATTAATGCGAGTAACGACTGTATTCTTACCTTTAGAAATGAAAACAAAAGTGTAGAAGCTGTAGAGGTAAAAATAGGGATCCTGCAAGGACTTGGTGGCGAGCCACGCACGGTGACTCTTGATACATACGCTGGATTGCTGTGGTATAGCGGTGAGTTAACAGACCCCCGGGTTGCAGTAAAAATAACGCCCAAGAGCTGGACAGCTCGGGTTGAGAAGTTAAAATATTGGGTGGAAGGTTCCTCGGTGAAGACGAGGGTAGATGGGAAAGAAGAGGAAAAGCCATTGGTTGGACGGGAGGGGGAAAATTCTCTACCCTTCAACGAGAGTGGCAAGAGCAAATTTTTTGACTATTTGGAAAAAGGTGGTGCTACACAAGAAAAAGAGTATCTCTTTAATCGTCAGATCAGTATGGTTAACTTCTCAAAGGAGTGGCCGTTGAGCTACACAGTTGGAAAGCTTGCGGTTGAATGTAAGGATCAAGTTGTAACGTTGCATGCGGGAGAAGGACATGGTTCTCTAAAGGCTGGCGTGGCGCTTAAGCTTCCATTTACGGGGCGGTTCAATGCGTTGGTGCGGGAGTTTAAGGCAGAAGATAAAGAGGGGATAGAGCTGCCCGATGTGAACAAATTGCTGCAGGATTCGGGAAGTAAGGGGGGCGTAAAGACAAAGTTTACGGAAAATGATACGGTGCTGCTGCATTTCTACTTCAAGAATGCAACGCCGATGGATATTTATCTTGCGGCGAAAATAGGAAAAATGGACGCTGAATCAAAGGAGGATAAGACCGCATTAAGGGCTTCAGAGATTGAAGGGTTAAGCAGCGGTATTGACAGCGAGAAGCTGGAGGAAAAGGTAGGATCTTTGACAATAGGCGATTTCAAGTTCTTTAAGGCGGTAGAGGGCGCTGATGCGGGTGGAAAATACGGTATCGCAATGGGTAGTAAAAGTAAGGTGGTGACGATACCGATTCCGTACAGCGAGTACGAGAAGGCTCAAAAAGACACAGTCAATAAACGTCAGGTTAGGGCGTTGCTGCTCTTCAGAAGTCCTAATGGGACGGATGGGCAGCCTATAGTAGTGTCGCCGCGTCTAACCGATTATGTGAGCATACGGCTGGGGGTAGAGGTGAAGCCCGAGGTGTTGATAGAATTGATGAATAAGAAGTAAGCAATGAGAAAAGCATTAAGAATTGGTGCGCTGCTGATTGCGGTGTTCAGCTGCGCAGCGACAGTGAGCGTGCGGGCGCAGTCGCAGCTTCTGCTGCCGTATAACGATATTCTCTTCCAGTCGACGTGGGAAAACCCAGCGGTGCGGCCGATGCATAGGTTTAGCTTCGGGCTGCCGGTGCTCTCATCGATAGAGCTGGGGGTGGTGAATAATGGGTTTCAGCTCTCGCAGGTGTCAGAAGTGGACAGCGAAGGCTGGTTGAATATTGACCTTGAGAAAATAGCCAATGGGCTAAAAGAGAAGAAGGGCTACCAGCAGTACTTGGAGACCCAGATTGATTTGCTGCACTTCCGGATGAAGTGGCGGGATTGGTACTTTTGGTTGGCTGCGCGCAACGTGACAACAGAAACGTTTGGCTACGAGCGAGATCTGTTCAACTTTGTGTACGCTGGGAATGGAGCCTATGTGGGGAAGAGCCTATCGCTAAACAAGGTAATGGCCGATGTGAAGAACTACCATGAAATTACGTTTGGCCTTTCCAAGGAGTTGGGGCGGAAGTGGCTGGTGGGAGGTCGTGTTAGCTTCCTTTCAGGTCTCGCCTCTGGGTTGGCGGCGTTCGATGAATTTAATATAGCTATAAGCGGAGACCCCGAAACTATGTACGTCCATACGGCGACGGCGGCAGGCACAGCCACCGCTTCGTCAATCCATCGCTTTCGGAATGGAGATTTGCTGAAGGATCCGAAAACGTGGTTTAACGTGAAGAATCTGGGATTTGCGTTGGCCGGTGGCGTTTCCTACCGTCCCATTCCCCATTTGAACCTTGCGCTGTCGTTCTCGGATATTGGTTTAATTGGCTGGAACGATAGCGTGAAGGAGTACAAGTTGCATGAGAAGAAGGTATCAATCGATGCTCTGACTAGGTGGGAAAAGGATAAGGGCTTTTCGTTTGGGGACGTGAGCAAGGGGCTGCGCAAGCAAATAGGAGACATTGACACAGGGGTAAGCGATGGGGGAAGGTACACGCAGTGGTTGGCCCCGAAGTTCCATTTCCTGGCAACGTATGAGTTTGCGCGCCAGTCGGTGATAGGTGCCAGCTTCTCGGGGATATACCAGGCGAAGCAGTTTTACCCGTCGGCGACGGTGTCGTTCATGCAGGGGGTGTCGGATATTTTTCAGCTGCAGGTGTCGTGGAGCTACAACCAGTATTCGGCGTTGAACTTTGGCGCAGGGCTCGTGGTGTGCCCTGGCCCGGTCCAGCTGTACCTTATAACGGATAACTTCGTGGCGTTCATAAACCCCGCGTTAGCCAAGGCGACGAACGTCCGCTTGGGCATGAACCTAGTGTTTGGGCGGTTGAACAATAACCACATGCTGACGTACGATAGGTAAAAGCAAAACGGAATGAGAGGAGAGCAAGGAATGAAAAGGATAGAATTGTTAGCAGTAGCTGCGTTGCTTTTACTACTGCCGTTTGGCGCGGGGCGAGGCGTGGCGCAGTCGTTTAAGCCAGAGAATATAGGGCCGAGGGTTAATAGCGCGCAGTCGGACGTTAACCCTGTGTTCTCAAAGGGAGGCGACACGCTATTTTTCTCTAGGATTACGAAGGCCAAAAATCGGCATCTGGAGGAGGATTCGCAGGATATATGGATGTCGGTTAAGGACAAGAGCGGGAAGTGGGGAGAGGCTGTACGTCTACCGAATAGCGTTAACATTGGGCGTTACAATGCCCTCTACGCGGCGCTCGATGATGGGAGCTACCTTATAGCTGGGATATTTGACAAGCATGGGAAGAAGTGGCTTCGTAATGGGTTCTCGTTGATTCGCCCGCAGGGTGACTCTTCATGGAGCGCACCGCAGCGGTTGGATGTGTCGGGCTTTACCACAGGGGTTAGGGGCGATTTCGTCAATGCGAGCATGACGCCCGATGGGAAGTACCTCTTTTTAGCCTACTCGAAGTGCTGGAAGGGAAAGCGCTTAAAGCTGTACGTGTCGGAGCAAAAGAAGCCCGGAAAATACAGCAAACCGAAGAAGCTGAAAGGCGACATGAGGAAGTTCTACACGGCGGAGACACCTGTGTTCTCCGTGGCAGATAGCGTTCTTTACTTCTCGGGGGTATCGGCAAAGGGCAATGGGCACAAGATGTATCGTGCCGTGCCGGTGACGGCGGAGAACTCCTCTAAGAAGGTGAAGCCGATGCGGGAGTGGACAGATGTGAAGGAGCTATCAGATACGGTGCATGTCGGGTCTTGGAACTCGTACTTCACGCCGAGCCGTAGCGGTGCGTACGCTGCGCTATGCAGCACAGGTGATGGGGCGCCTAGCGATAGCACTACCGTTGCTACCGACTCCATGCAGCAAAGCGAGCGCAGCGTGGCATCGATCCGGGAGGAGATGAAGAGCGGGTCGGTGGGAAGGTCAGATATCTTCGTTGCGATGCTAGTGGAAACGCGGCCGTGGGTGCTAGTGCATGGGCGTTTGGTTGACGCGCGTACCAACGAGCTCCTGCCCTCGGGTAAGGATGTGAAAATTTTGGTCAATGGAGAGGAGAGCGATTCTGTTACGTTAGAGGGTGGTAATCGTTTCACAGCGTTGCTACCGCTCAATGCACGTTATGAGTTCACTTCGCAGGTGACGAATTTTATCAGCGATACGGCGGTGGTGGATGTAACAGGGCGTAGGTTGTACAAGGAGGATACCGTTACCCTCACGCTGCGTACGCTACCCTACGTGCTGGTGAGTGGGCAGCTGCTCGACAGCTACAGCATGCAGCCGATCGACAGGAAGTACACACCGAAAGTGCTGGTGGATGGAAAGACCGTGGATTCGCTGAAGGTGAATGCGGCGAAGTCTACCTACGAGGTGACGTTGCCCTATGGGAAGAAGTATTCGTTCTCCATTGACGCGCAGGAGTATAAAGGAATTCCGATTGAGGTGGACTTGACTCCCTATGATGAGTATAGCACGCTGCAGGCGGATGTCTACGCGCAGCCGTTGAATGCCAATATGGTAACCCTTTACGGTAAGGTAATTAACACCAAGACGGGAAAGCCGCTTGAGCCGGGGCAGATTGTGAAGATGCGTGTAAACCGAAGGGATGCGCTCAATTTCCAGTATAATGGGAAGAATGCGAGTTACCGTTTGATGCTCCCCGTGGGGACAGACTACGATGTGACGCCTAACGTGAAGAACTTCTACAACCGGATGGAGGTTGTAGACCTACGGAATGCCAAGCCGCGTTCGAAGGTGCCACGCGATTTCTTCGTGATGCCGCTCGAGGTGGGGCAGTCAGTGGATATTGAGAACATCTACTTTGAGACGGGTAAGAGCAAGCTGAAGCCTGAGTCGTACCGTTCGTTGAACGCATTGGTTGACTTCTTCAATGAGTACCCGAACGTGAAGGTGCTGGTGGGAGGCCATACAGACAACACGGGGTCTATGGCGGTGAATAAGCGACTCTCAAAGGCGCGTGCGCAGGCTGTGGCAGATTACCTGATTGGTCAGGGAGTCGGCAGCGAACGGTTCCAGTCGGAGGGCTACGGCCCGACGAAGCCGAAGGCATCGAATAAGACGAAGAAGGGACGAGCGATGAATAGGCGCGTGGACTTCACGATCATGGGTCTGTAGCCGGAGGTTTAGCGTTTTTGAAGTGTGTGGCAGCGAGCCTGTCAATCCGCGATAGTGGATTGACAGGCTCGTTGACTTGTGTCGTAAAACAAAGGGGCAAGTATTCGGTTGAGAGTGGGGGAAGGAGATGAAGCATGATTTTTGCGCGTGGTTGCCTAGGATTTGAGGAGAGAGAGGATGGGATTTTGGGGTTATAGGTTCAATTGTTGTACCTTTGCAGCCGTCCGCGTTTGAATGGGGATGGGACGTGGTTAGAGTGTATTCTGTTGTAGAACAGAAAGTTGGAAATATGTAACAGAAGGCAGAGGTGGCACAGAAAGAGTATACGTACGAAGAGGCGTTGCGTGCGTCGAAAGAGTATTTTGGTGGGGACGAGATGGCGGCGAAGGTTTGGGTAAGCAAGTATGCGCTGAAGAATTCGGGGGGGACGATTTATGAGAAGACCCCGGCCGACATGCATCGTCGGCTGGCTAAAGAGCTGGCGCGAATAGAGAGAAAGTACCCTAATCCGCTCGATGAGGATAAGATATTTGAGTTGCTTGATGAGTTTAGGTACCTGATACCGCAAGGCGGCCCCATGACGGGTATAGGCAATGATTATCAGGTGGCGAGCCTTTCCAATTGCTTCGTTATAGGCAATGAGGGAATGGGCGATTCGTACGGCGGTATCATGAAGATAGACGAGGAGCAGGTGCAGCTGATGAAGCGGCGTGGCGGGGTGGGGCATGACATGTCGGGGATACGCCCCAAGGGCAGCCCCGTGATGAATAGCGCGCTAACCTCAACGGGGATAGTGCCGTTCATGGAGCGTTACTCTAACTCGACGCGCGAGGTGGCGCAGGATGGGCGCAGGGGTGCGTTGATGCTATCCATTTCGATTAAGCACCCCGATTCTGAGGACTTTATTGATGCGAAGCTTGACACGACGAAAGTCACAGGAGCTAACGTCTCTGTGCGCATAGATGATGAGTTTATGCATGCAGCGCTGCAAGGGGGTAAATACGAGCAGCGTTACCCAGTAGATTCCAATACACCAAAGGTTAGCAAGGAAATCGATGCGCAGCGTCTGTGGAAGAAGATTATCCACAATGCGTGGAAGTCGGCAGAGCCGGGGGTTCTCTTTTGGGATACCATCATTCGGGAGTCTATACCTGATTGCTACGCGGATTTAGGGTACAAGACGATTTCAACCAACCCATGCGGTGAAATTCCCCTATGCCCATACGACAGCTGTCGGCTCCTTGCGGTGAATCTATACTCCTACGTTGATAAGCCATACACCCCCAAGGCTTCATTTAACGAAGCGTTGTTCGTGGAGCATGTGAGGTGTGCGCAGCGTTTGATGGATGATATTATTGACTTGGAGCTTGAGAAAATAGCTGCCATACAGGCAAAAATTGAAAGGGATCCGGAGTCGGAAGCTATTAAGCGTGTGGAGCGAGAGCTGTGGGAAAAGATAGAGTACAAGTCGCGCCGAGGGCGGCGTACAGGGCTTGGCATTACGGCGGAAGGAGATATGCTTGCTGCCCTTGGGTTGCGATACGGCACGCCTGAGGCAACGCAGATGGCTGAGAAAATACAGAAAATGTTGGCGTTGGCGGCGTATAGCTCATCGGTTGAGATGGCTGAGGAGCGTGGGGCGTTTGAAATCTACGATGCGAAGCGTGAGGAGAAAAATCCATTTATTGGTCGCATCCGTGAGGCAGCGCCAGAGCTCTACGATCAGATGGTGAAGCATGGCCGGCGTAACATTGCCCTACTGACTATAGCACCGACAGGGACCGTTAGCTTGATGTCGCAGACGACGTCGGGCATTGAACCGGTTTTTCTTCCCTACTACCGTCGTCGGCGCAAGGTGAATAGTGACGATAAGAACGCTAAGGCGACTTTTAGGGATAAAAATGGCGATTGTTTTGAGGAGTTTACAGTCTTCCATCCCAAGTTTTTAGTATGGCTTGAAACGAATGGCTATGATGTAGAAGAGGTTAAAGGGCGATCGTTGGAGTTTATTGATAGCCTCGTGGCGCAATCACCGTACCACAAGGCAACCGCTAATGAGATAGATTGGGAAGAGAAGGTGCGCATGCAGGGCGCGGTGCAAAAGTGGGTAGATCATTCGATAAGCGTGACGGTAAATTTACCGAAAGATGTGAGTGAAGAGGCTGTGGCGAAGGTCTACGAAACTGCGTGGAGAGAGGGTTGTAAGGGGTGTACGGTGTATCGGGATGGCTCTCGGGATGGGGTGTTGCTCTCAACAGAAGAGACTACACAGAATGGTTTCCCTCGTAAGCGGCCCCGTTCCTTGGATTGTGACGTAATACGGTTCCATAACAGGGAGGAGTCTTGGATTGCGTTCGTGGGGCTATATGAAGGGAAACCCTATGAAATCTTTACGGGGCGGCAGTCGGGCGATGTCCTACCCATCCCGAACTCTGTAGTGAAGGGGAAAATAGTGAAGGTGAAGACGGAGAAGGGGAGTCGTTACGATTTTCAGTACGAGGATTCCAATGGGTACCCTAATGTGATGGGCGGGCTGAGCCATCAGTTTAACAAGGAGTTTTGGAACTACGCAAAGCTTCTATCGGGGGTATTGCGTAACAGGATGCCGATCGTTGACGTTGTAAATCTAGTACATGATTTACAGGTAGACGATGAGAGCATTACGACGTGGAAGGCAGGCGTGGAGCGCACGTTGCAGCGCTATGTACCCGATGGGACGGTGGTGCACCGTGGGGAGGTATGCCCATCGTGCGGGTGTGATACGATGGTGTACCAAGAGGGGTGTTTGCACTGCGCGAACTGCGGAAACTCGAAGTGTTCGTAGGAGTTTGTGAATGTTAGTTAGTAATTGTAAAAAAGTTAAAAGGAGAAAAGAGATGAAGAAGTTGGTTGTGATGGCGGCTGCTGTGGCGATGCTAATGGCGTATGGCTGCAGCGGGTGTGGTAGCCAAAAGAATGATGCAGCGCAGGCTGACTCGTTGGCGGCGGTAGCGAAGGCGGATTCTTTGGCGGCTGTGGCGGTTGCGGAAGAAATGCAGCTTCCGTACGGGGTATACAAGGGAACGTTGCCTTGCGCTGATTGTCCAGGGGTAGAGGTTGTGCTTGTGCTTTCTACGGATGGGTCAACGCTGTCAACGTTGTACAAAGAGCGTGACACGGAACCTAGGGTAATCGCAGGTGCGGCGAGTTTTGATGCTGAGGGCAGATTGGTATTTACGCCGAACGATACGAACGAAGAGGTAACGCTGTACGCAGTGGAAGGAAATACGTTGCGTAGGCTGGGAAGTGATGGACAGGCCGTGACGGGCGAGTTGGCTGATGCCTACGTGTTGACGAAGGAGTAGTTAGCATCGTTTTGTTGCTGAGGAGCGGCGGATCTCTAGTTCAATGGGGATCCGCCGCTCTTTTTTGTGAGTAGTTTTCCTACTTCTGTCAACTTGCTCCACGTTCCTTATGAAATTGAATACGATGGCGGGCTAGTTACTTTCAAAAATTGTTTATATATTTGCCACAACGCAAAACGTATAGTATCATGACCAAAATTCAGCAAATCGAAGAGTTGCTCGGCGCAAATGCGGAGCCTTTACTGTCGCACAAGTGCGAGTGTATCAGTAAGAAATCGTTGCATCTCCCGGGTCCAGACTTTGTGACAAGGGTTGTAGCAAACTCCAATCGTTCCCCCCAAGTGATGCGTAGCTTGCAGTCTATTTTTGACCACGGACGGCTCGGCGGTACTGGTTACCTCTCAATCCTACCAGTGGATCAGGGGATAGAGCATTCTGGAGCAGCGTCCTTTGCGCCGAATCCAGAGTACTTTGACCCAGAGAACATAGTGAAGCTAGCCGTTAGCGGGGGCTGCAATGCTGTCGCTTCCACTTTTGGGGTGTTGGCGGCGTGTTCAAGGCAGTATGCGCACAAAATCCCATTCATTGTGAAGCTGAACCATAACGAGCTACTTACCTATCCGAATAAGTTTGATCAAATCATGTTCGGATCTGTTGAGGAGGCGTGGAATTTAGGAGCAACGGCAGTAGGTGCCACCATATACTTCGGTTCGTCAGAATCAACGCGACAAATTCAAGAGGTGGCTGAGGCCTTTGAGCGTGCGCACGAACTAGGTATGGCTACTGTTCTATGGTGCTATTTACGTAACTCTTCCTTCAAGAAGGATGGCGTGGATTACCATGTGAGTGCTGACCTTACGGGCCAGGCGAACCACATAGGCGTAACCATTCAGGCTGACATTATAAAACAAAAGCTCCCAGAGAACAACGGAGGGTTCAAGGCGTTGAGCTTCGGGAAGACGAACGAAAAGGTGTACAGCGAGCTCACAACGGCCAATCAAATAGATCTTACGCGCTACCAGCTGGCAAATTGCTACATGGGGCGTGCGGGGCTAATCAATTCGGGCGGCGCGAGCGGAAAGAACGACCTTGCTGAGGCCGTGCGTACCGCAGTGATTAATAAACGTGCGGGCGGCATGGGGCTAATTAGCGGTCGGAAGGCGTTCCAGAAGCCCATGAAGGAGGGGATTGCTCTCCTCAACGCCATACAGGACGTTTACCTCTGCAAACAGGTGGATATTGCGTAACGTGTTAGTCAACGTTGACGCTGTTGGCTAATTCAATAGTCCCGTAACGGCTGCTGGGTAGAGAGTCTTACCTAGCAGCCGTTACCTTTAGCATCCTCCGATACTATGTTTGCCCTCCATCCCAATTGGTTGCGCTATAGCACTTGGTATCTTCTTTTCATACTGATTGCCTTGCTCGCTTTGCATAGGCATCTACAATCGGATTTGAGCGCAGGAACCCCGCTTTCCCCCAGCACCCTACCTACTTTGCCAGCGCAGGTTAGATACTTTCCTACTCTCTTCGCCATGCACGATTTTTCTGATAGCGTGTGCAGAGCTACTCTTGCTTCGCTCCACCCCTTCAACCTGAACTCCACCACGGAGGGTGACCTCGTCAGCATGGGGATTCCCCACTCGGCAGCCGCACGAGTCGTTAGGCGTAGGGAAAAGTGGGGCGAATATAGATACCCTAACCAACTCAAAAGGGTATACGGCATTCCCGCGCGAGCGGCGGATCTTATTATCCCCTATGCCTACGTAGATCGTCCTTCTGGCAACGCTTACTACTTTACGCCTCCCCAAACCCTTTTCCCCTTCAATCCCAACACCGTTACGAGTGAAGAGCTACTACGTCTGGGCTTCTCGCAGCGGGCGGTGGAAATGATTGGGAAGTACCGTGCGAAGGGGGGCGTTTTCCGAAGGAAAGAGGACTTTAAAAAGCTCTACTGCGTCGACTCTTCCACCTACGCGCTCCTTGAACCCCACATCCAGCTACCCACCCAGCAACGCACGCCGCGAGGCAAACGGAGGGTCCCCTACTTTACGCCCTCAAGGACTCTTTTCCCCTTCAATCCCAATACCGTTACGAGTGAAGAGCTGCTACGTTTGGGCTTTTCGCAGCGTGCGGTGGACATGATTGGGAAGTACCGTGCGAAAGGGGGTGTTTTCCGAAGGAAGGAGGACTTCAAGAGGCTCTACTGCGTTGACTCCTCCACCTACGCGCTCCTTGAACCCCACATCCAGCTACCCACCCAGCAACGCACGCCGCGAGGCAAACGGAGGGTCCCCTACTTTACGCCTCCCCAAACCCTTTTCCCCTTCAACCCCAACACCGTTACGAGTGAAGAGCTGCAACGTCTCGGCTTTTCGCAGCGTGCGGTGGACATGATTGGGAAGTATCGTGCGAAGGGGGGCGTTTTCCGAAAGAAAGAGGACTTTAAGAGGCTCTACTGCGTTGATTCAACCACCTACGCAACGTTGGAACCGTTTATAGAAGTTGAGTAGAGGGTTAGGGTCTCCATGCCCCTTGGTTACCGCCCCTTGCAGGGGTAGACCCTTGCTTCGACCGTTTATCGCCCACCACAATATGCGCCACGAGACGGTCGCTCCTGTCGGTGTCGCCCCGCAAGTAGCACAGTACGTGGTATTCATTCTGCGTTTCTGCATAGCTTCCCTCAAAGGGAAGGTAGTCAATGCCATCCGACGTTTTCCATAGGTAGCGGTAGCTGTAAACCCCTTGCTTCATGTAGAGCGTTGCCTCGTATTGCCCCCGCGCCTCGCTGTAGCGCATCTCCACTCCTCCTTCTGCGCCTACGATCCCCGGCACAACTAGCAGGGGTGTCCCTTGTCGGGAGAACGAAGAGAGCTCATCGGATGGCTTTAGGGAAAAATAGACGTACGCATAGCTCGCCGTGACCTCTGCGTCCTCTCGCTCCTCGTCGCCCCGACGTTCACCGTACTTGTAGTACCCCTTCAGTCCATCGGCCTTCGGGGGATTCCAACGATTGTTGGCTTCGCCTACCGTTACCTCCACATGGTTCTCCACACTTATCTTCCTGATGCGTTCCACCCCGACCCCTGGGAGGTCAAGGGATCGTAAATCTAGCACGCGCCACTCCGCCCCATTATTCCACACCCCATTGCGCCGGAGGGTGAAAAGGCTCCCGTAGGTCCATTGCTCCCAACCCGCAGTGCGCTCGTAGCGTAGCTCTTGGTAGCGTGGGTCATTCCAGTTCTGCTTACTGTACACCGTCAATTGTTCTGGGGTTCGTGCCACGGAGCGTCCCTTCAATTTCACTTCTAGCGCCGTGCTCTCCACGAAGTTGTCGTCGCTGCAGCCGCTCAATGAGAGTTCCCCCTGTAGTATATCTTCGCTGAGGGCAAATTGTCGTTGCAGGAGCACCACGCTGTCATTGATTGGGTCAATGACCTGTACTAAATAGTTTCCCGAAAGCTTAAATCGCACGTCACGATTGGGGAAAGTCAACTCGTAGTGCGTGTAGTCGGGCGAAGCACCCGTGGAGGGGGTATATCCCGACACGGTATTCACCTCAAACCCCGTAAGGTACTCCATTGGCATTGCGTCGGAGCGCCGCCAATCCTTTTCGCACCGTACGAAGCGGTAGCGTAGCCACCCTGGCGAGGCGCCAAGGTAGTCGAAGCAGAGGCGTAGCGTTCCTCCATTAAGCGGTACAATGGGCGGCGCCATGCTCCACGCTGTGGGCGAGAGCGATACGCTCTGCACGCGTGCATCGGATATGCTATCGCGCATTGCCCACGCGCTGTCGCTGCAGGGGAAAGAGGCGCACGCACGTTGCGCCCCCGCGTAGCACCAAAGAACTAACGCTGCGCAGATCGCCGCCGTGCGCCGCAAAATGCCCACCCCTAAGCCTCTTACCATGAAACGTTACCCCTTCCGAAAAACCGATATCTACTGGCTAAAATTTTACAAATCATATGCCACGCCCCTGCGCTGCGCATAACTTTCCGTACCTTCGGAGCATATTTTGAACTAGCCAACGTAATAATCATGGGAAGAGCATTAGCACTCCGTGCCTATCTTGAAGAGCTGGATAAACGAAACGATTTGGTGCGCATCGATTGCGCCTGTTCCCCCACGCTAGAAATCGGTGAAATTGCGCACCGCATTATGAGTCAACGTGACGGAGGGAAGGCTCTACTATTCTCCAACACGGGTACTCCCTTCCCTCTGTCCATTAACCTCTACGGTTCGGCGCAGCGCATGCTTACCATGCTCCGTTGCAGCTCCTACGAGGAGCTCGCTCAGCGCATTGACGAATTCATTGACACCCTCACTGCGCAGCCAAAGAGTCTCCGTTCAAAGCTCGCCCTTATGTCGCAATTCGCACGGCTCAGTTGTATTGCGCCGAAGCGTTCGAGGCGCAGCGCGCCATGCCAGGAGGTAGTTATGGAGATGCCGGACCTTGCGAAGCTTCCGGCGCTTAAATGTTGGCCGGCCGATGCCGCCCCGTTTATCACCCTTCCGATGGTTATCACGGAGCACCCCACTACGGGCATACGTAACGTGGGGATGTACCGTATGCAAATCATTGACTCCACGCACGCCGCCATGCATTGGCACGTGCATAAGACGGGGGCTGCGCACTACCGTGCCTACCAAGCTATGGGCAAGCCGATGCCTATCGCCGTGGCGCTCGGCGGGGATCCCCTTCTTGCCTACTGCGCCACGGCGCCGCTGCCCGAGGGCGTTGACGAGTGGCTCATGGCGGGGTTTCTGCGCGGCAAGCGCGTGCGCCTAGCCGCAGCCAAAACCGTGCCGCTCCTCGTGCCAGCTGAGGCCGATTTTATCATCGAGGGCTATGTGGACACTTCCCAGGAGCTTTTCCTTGAGGGACCATTCGGAGACCATACGGGCTTTTACTCGCTGCCCGACTACTACCCCACGCTGCGCGTTACGGCCATCACCCATCGTCGCGATGCTATCTACCCCGCCACGATAGTGGGAGTTCCCCCCATGGAGGATGCGCAAATCGCCCTCGCTACGGAGCGCATCTTTAACGTGCCGCTGCGCAAGACCCTCGCGCCGGAAATCGTCTCCTTTTCGCTTCCCACTGCCGGGGTAGCCCATAATCTCTCGGTGGCAGCCGTGCGGAACTTGTACCCAGCCCAGGCCGAGCGGCTTGCAAACCTTTTTTGGAGCACCGGGCAGCTCATGTTCACAAAATATCTCCTCGTTGTTGATGAGGTGATAAACCCCAGCGATTGGCGTGTGGTGCTTTACCTCGCGGCCAAAGCGGCCCATGATCATGCCCGCTTTTATCATGGCTACGGTCCGCTTGACGTTCTTGATCACTCCTCGCCTAAGCCGTGCGAAGGGGGTAAACTTCTCCTCGATGCAAGGGGAATCGCAGTGGAACTTACAAACGATGATAGGCTCTCGCTCCAAGGGAAAACGCTAGCGAGTGGCCGTAGGGTGGGGTTGCTGAGCCTAGGGAGTGTGGATGTTGCGTGCGTGATGCCTACCCATGACGCTGTGACCCCTCTTCACGAGTTGGGCCAAGCGTTCTTAGGGGATGTGACAGCCCCGTTTGTCGTTTTTGTTGATGCCAATGCGCCGTGGCGTAATCCATACCTGTTGCTGTGGCTTGCTCTTGCCAATTGTGCCCCTGATGTTGATATGCACCATGTACGGCTCGCATCGGGGGGGTATGTTCTGCTGTGCGATGCCCGAATGAAGTGCGGATGGGCAGGACGCCGCTCCTGGCCGAACCCAGTGGCGAGCGAAAACAGCACCATCAAGGGGGTAGACGAGAAGTGGCCCGCATTAGGGCTGGGGGACTTCATCCCTTCACCTTCGCTCGTGGTGAAAGGTTACCAAATGGGCGAGGATGCCGTAGCTAAGCGTTAGCGTGTGGGGCAGGGGTGGGGTGTGTGCAGTGGGGGATGCAGCCCAGCTACGCTTCCCGTAGCCCATGGAGTCCTGCCAGAGGCTTTACCTCGGCCTTGGACAGGTCTCCCTGTAGTACCCCATCGCCTACTACGGCGTTCAGACCGGGCGTTGCCCCCACGGCTAGTTTCCCAAGCTGGGTAAATCCTAACGCCTCCGCGCCGTTGCGAGTAGCCCAAAGTAGCAGCTCTGGCACCGGTATCGAGGGGTAGTACCGATTGATCACCTTCAACTGCTCCAGCACGGATAGGGTGGGCGACGATGAGAGGCTATCAGTACCCACCGTAATGCGCAGCCCCGCCTCGCGCATGCCCTCAATATCTGCTAAGCGCCCCTCCATGAAGAGATTGCTCTGCGGGCAGAGGGCTATGGACAGCTCGGGGCATGCGGCTTTAAGCCTCGCCATCTCCTCCCGCTCCAGGCGCACGCAATGCACTAGGAGCGTACGCTTCCCATCGCGCCCCATGCGCTCTATCCAGCGTAGGTACTCCTCCTGCGTGGGTATCTGCACCTCGCGGTGCCAGATGTTTTTGTAGAGATTGTCGATGGCCCCGCCGCCCGTACGCATGAACTCCCATTCCTGCCCCGTTTCGGCGAAGTGCAGCGAGTAGATTGGAGCGTCTTGCACGGGCGTTTCAAGCAGATTCAAAAGGCGGTAGCTCACCGTGTATGGGGCATGGGGCGTGAGGTAGGCATGCTTTACCCCCGCCTCACGGAATAGGCCCAGCACCCGTTGCCCCTCGGCGAACGCCTTGTTGGCCAGCTCCACGTTTGCCCCAAACATCTCGACAAAGGTTACCGACTCGAACTCCTCGTTCGCCTTAAAGGGTACGGTGTCGGCCGCATTTGAGATGTCGCCGTAGGCCACCTGCCCATCGCGTCGGAGCGCCTCGTACGCCTTTACCAGCGCGCTGTCAATAATCTCCTGGTTGATGTCCATGCGCAGCGAGTCTATCTGCCGGAGAAACGCCACCATGGACCCTCCGGGCAGAAATACGCCATCAAAAAAGGAGAGTTCCAGATGGGTGTGCGTATTGACAAAGCCAGGCGTTAGGTAACCATTGAAAAAATGCACCTCCGCATTTGATACCCCGCTGCCGCCCAGCTGGGCAATCTCTACCACCTTCCCCGTTTCGTCAACGCTAACAATGCCGTTACGTATCGGATCCCCAGTGTTTGTAATAACGTAATTCGCCGCATACCGCCGTACCATATTAAGCCTCCATTCCCTTTTTTTTCTTCCTGCCGATTATCTTATTCTATCTCTAGCTTCATGCGCCTATTGGACGTAGTGTCGGGTGCTATGAGGCTTGCCTTCTCCTCTTCCATCCGAGCCACGAGGTGGTCTAGGATAGCATCTAGCCGCTTCGGCTCTACGCTGTAGAGCGAGAGCATTGAGTCGAATTCGTCCATCGTATGCCCGTGGCGGGCCACAATGGGAGCGTACACCTCAAGCGCGCTGTCGTTCATACGGGCGCGTAGCGAATCGATTTGCTCCGTCATGCTTTGGGCAATGTACGTTTCGTACAGTATTTGCTCCATGGTCTGGTCATCAATCGGTTCCTTCCCTCGGCAGCCTCCGAGGCTAAGCAGCAGTGCGAGCGCTACGATTCGCAGCGTGCTGTCTCGCAGCAACGTTTTTCCTAAGTACTTCACAGCGTGTCAAACATTTGAGTGTTTTTAGGCGCATTTACGCCGGCAAAGTTACTCAGTTTTAAATTGCTGCATGTTCTCGCGCAGCGCATCGGAGAGTGCCACCAGGCGGTCGGCCGACTCATTGAGCGCGTTAGAGGTGCTGGCATTCTCGCTGGTCACTTGCGCCAGCGTGGCGAGCGCCGTGCTTATCTGCTCTGTGCCGGTTCTCTGCTCATCGCTCGCTGCCGCTAGCTCTTGCATTGTAGTTACCATCTTTTGAATGCTAGGGATAGCAGCGCGCAGGGTGTTGCCCATGGTGTCAACCGCATTGGCGCTATGGTGGGCTTTTTGCTGAATCTCATCGGAGAGCCTGGCACTTTGGTCCGCTAGGCGGCGCACCTCGCCAGCCACTACAGCGAAACCGCGGCCCATTTCGCCCGCGCGCGCCGCTTCAATCGCTGCGTTAATGGCTAGGATGTTCGTTTTGTTCGCAATGTCAGAGATCGCATCTACTCGTGCCTGTATGTCCCGCATGGCCACTTCCGTGTTGTTAAAGGCACCCGATACGTCCTTGAGATCTTTATCCACTTGCGACCCTATTGCTGAGCCCTGCTTCGCGTTGTCAAGATTCTGCGTGATGTTGGCCACCATTTCCTCTACGGCCGATGAAATCTCTTCCGTTGATGCGGCCTGCTGGTTCGCGCCCTGCGCTATGTTGCCAGCGTGGAGCTTGAATTGCTCGCTCTCGTAGGTCATACTTTGGCTCGCTTTCATTGTGCGATGGATCGGTGCTGACAGCGTTGTTACCATAGCCGCGAACTCCCGATTAAGAGTGCCGAATTCATCGCGGAGGCTATTCGTAGTGCCATCGTTTCCTGCGGTGAGGTCGCCAGAGGCCACCCTTCCCATGCGCTGCGTAATGCTGTCCACCGGTCTCTTTAGCTCCCGCAGGGTCCATCGCACTACTGCGATAGTGTAGCCGAGCAATACAGCTTGATTGATAAATATCACATAGGTTGGGAATATGACTTTCGCAACGCCTGCAGCATACGCTAGGAAAATACCTATTGCGATGGCCGCTACAACCTTTCGGGCCAAGCTGCGCCTATAGATATAAATCAAAATAGCACCAACCACCGCCAATATCGCAACCATGATGCTCATGTCACGAAAAAAATGCAGAACTTCCGTATTCATTTTAATCTACTTATTTGCTATCTTTATGATAAAACTATTTCAATGCTGCAAACATAATGGGAATTTTGCAGAGTGATTGCATTTCTGCTGCAAAGTGCGGTGTGAGTTTGATAAATGGTTGTATTTCGTTGACAAAGCTGTGCAGCATGTTCCTTCGAGAGTCGGAAATGGCGGCGGTTGATGGCTGTTTGGCGCATTTTGACTACCGTTTGAGGGCAATGCGGTGTTCGTTTGTCTACTTGATTATGCGCAATATGGCAAAAGTAGGTGGCTTGATGGAGTCTTGCGGAATGTACGCCAACGCCGTTGATCCCAGCGACATGTCGGAGATTAGCTATTAGAGGGAAGTGTACAATCCCTATCCTGGAATCCCTATCCGGAAAGCATGGCCTAACGCTTGCCGATTGCCATCCTACCACCAATTTCGTATCAAGTTCGCATCAAATTCGGATTTCTCCGGAAAAATCCGAATTTGATGCGGAGGGGATCTAAGCTGGGTGGTAGGTTGGGAGTGAGTCGGGGACAGTATGGATGGGCAAGAGGGTTGGGCGAGCGGGGTGAAATCCGGGGGACCGAGGAAAGCCAATAGAGCGGGTAGCGGCAGGAGCAGCCCTCAGTCCGCTTTTTTTTTTGTACTTTTGCGCGTTTGAGGACGGATGAAAATAGAGAAGAGATGAAGACGTTTTTGAAAATGCTTTTGGCGGTCATCGTGGGGATATTCCTGTACGGGCTGCTGATGTTTTTCTTTTTTATGGCGATAGGGGCTGCGGTTTCGAAAAGCGGCGAGGACAGCGCACCGAAGGTAAAGGAGCATTCTATCCTGCGTATAAAGCTGAGCGAGCCAATTGTGGATAGGCTTGGGAAGTTTGACTATATGACGCAGTTTTCGCCGTTTGGGGCGGGGTCAGTGGGCTCGGAGCACGAGTTGCTGCAGGTGCTTTGGGCGTTGGAGTACGCCAAGGATGACGATAACATTGATGGTATCTACATAGAGGCCGATGGGCTGGGTACATCGCTGACGAACATGGAGGAGCTGCGGCCGGCGCTAAAGGCGTTCCGCGAGGAGAGTAGGAAGTTTATCTACACCTATTCCACCGGCTATGGGCAGGGGCAGTACGTCCTCGTGGGCGAATCGGACAAGATTTTGTTGAATCCGGCGGGCGAGGTGCAGGTGCCGGGGCTGTCAACGAGGATTCGCTACGTGAAGGGCTTTTTTGATCGGTTTGGGATTACGCCGCAGGTGATACGTCACGGCAAGTTCAAGTCGGCCGTGGAGCCCTATTTACAGGAGTCGATGAGCGAGGCCAATAGGCTGCAGCTGAGTACCTATCTGAATACGGTGTGGGATTACATGGCCAATGCCATAGCGAAGTCTCGCGGCATGCAGCGCGAGGCGTTGGAGTCGTACGCGAAGGGGGTAGTGATGAGCGAGGCGGCCGATGCGGTGCGCTACGGGTTGGCCGATTCTCTGGTGTACGTTGACCAGGTGGATTCGTTGCTGCGGGAGGAGACGGCTAGGGAGGAGGATGAGGATATTAACTTCGTATCGCTGGAGGATTACGTTCAGTACGCCAAGACGAAGCGCAAGGTCAGCCCGAAGGGCGACAGGGTGGCGGTACTCTACGCGCAGGGAGAGATAGTGGATACTGATGAGACGGAGGGCAAGATAGGGGCGAAGGGCTTTATCGAGGAGATACGGAAGCTGCGCAAGGATGACAAGGTGAAGGCGGTGGTGATGCGGGTGAACTCCCCGGGCGGCAGCGCGCTGGCGAGCGAGGAGATATGGCGCGAGCTAACCCTGCTCAAGCAGGAGAAACCGTTGGTGGTGTCGATGGGTGATTATGCGGCATCTGGGGGATACTACATTTCATGCGTGGCGAATGAGATTGTGGCGGACACCACCACGCTGACGGGGTCAATAGGCGTGTTCGGGGTGATATTTAGCGTGGAGAAGCTCATGAAGGAGACCTTTAAGGTGAATTCGGAGGTGGTGCGTACGCATGAACATGCCGATATGGGGTCGCCCGATAGGCTACTGACGGCGGAGGAGAAGGCGATGGTGCAGCGTTCGGTGGAGAATGTATATAGCGTGTTCACCAGCCGCGTGGCTGCGGGGCGTGGCATGACGCAGGCAGCGGTGGACAGCATAGGGCAGGGGCGGATATGGAGCGGTGCCGATGCGGTGAAAATCGGGCTAGTGGATACGCTGGGCGGGCTGCAGCTGGCGATAGAACGGGCTGCAAAGCTAGCGGAGCTCGATAATTATCAGGTTCGTGAGTTCCCCAAGCGGGATGCGAATTCGTTTGATGCCTTCCTGCGCAAGATGATGCGGAGGGTGGAGGTGCGTGTGCCGAAGGCAGTTGACCCCATGAAGGAGGAGCTGCGGCGTCAGGCGCAGGAGCTAGAGGGACTGTTGCAGCGCCGGGGCATTCGGGCGGAGTTGCCGTACCGGGTGGATGTACGTTAGCTGAAAGTAGGGTAAGGAACTGTTTGCAGTAGAGTAAGGATAGCAAGGCGGGCGTGCTGCTAGAAGCGGTGCGCCCGCAGCGTTAAAAGCCTCAAGTAGAAATCTGCAGCGGTTAGGATGCATGATTAGAAATGGGTTCTTACGGGTGTTGCTTTGGCCGCTGGCGTGGCTCTACGCCTTGGTGGTGACGCTGCGTGGATGGCTGTACGATGTGGGGTGGTTGCGCTCTGAGAGCGTGCAGATGCCGACGCTCGTGGTGGGTAACCTGGCGGTGGGCGGAACGGGGAAGTCGCCCATGGCGCGCGACCTGCTGGAACGGCTTGCGGGGCGGGGGGGCAACGTCGCGTTGCTGAGCCGAGGCTATGGGCGGCAGACCAAGGGGTTTCGGATGGTGGATGCGGAGCGTAGCAAGGCGAGCGAGGTGGGCGATGAGCCGCTCATGGCGGCGCGCGGCTTGCCGGGCACTACGGTGGCGGTGTGCGAGGACAGGGTGCAGGGATGCCGGAGGCTAGCGGAGCTGCGGCCGCCGCTACGGGCTGTGGTGCTGGATGATGCCTACCAGCATCGGCGACTGCGAGGCAAAGTAAATCTCCTGCTTACCGAGTATGGCAGACTCTACGTAGATGATTACCCACTGCCGGTGGGGCGGCTGCGGGATACCGCGAGGCAGGCGCGCCGCGCCGATGCGGTGGTGGTGACGAAATGCCCCAAGGAACTCTCGCAGGAGGGCGCTGCAAGGATCGAAGGCCACTTGGGGCTGCGGTCTGGAAAAAGAGTGCTTTTTGCCGCGGTGGAGCATGGAGAACCGTACAGTCTGCTTGGTGAGCTAAAGCAAGAGGCGTGGGGGCGTGTGACGGAGGTGGTGGGCGTGGCTGGGATAGCCAACCCCGCACCCTTCTTTGAATGGCTGGCGCAAGAAAAGCATTTGATGTGGACATTGGCGTTGCGTGACCATCAACGGTATAGGGAGCGCGATGTGCAGCGTTTGAAACAATGGGCTGCTAAGGGACGTAGAATTGTGACCACGGAGAAAGATGCGGTGCGGCTTGAAGAGGCGGCGCGGGGCGACATGACGCTATTGCAGGCGGTATGGGTTGCCCCGATAGCGGTGCGTTGGCTTTTTGATGGGGAGAATGAAATAGAAGGGTTACTAGATGAGTTACTACGATGACATCCGGAACTGCGCCGCGGTGCTCGCGCAGAAGATCGGTAGAAAACCGAGGCTCGCGTTGGTGTTGGGTTCGGGGCTTGGGAGTTTCGCGGAGAGGTTAGAGCGCGCGGTGGAAGTGGAGTATCGGGAGCTGCCGGGGTTTCCTGTGTCAACGGTGGCGGGGCATGCGGGGCGTTTCGTGTGCGGCGAGGTGGCGGGGGTGGAGGTGCTGGCAATGCAGGGGCGATTCCACTACTACGAGGGCTACACCATGCAGCAGGTGACCATGCCGATTCGGGTGATGCATGAGCTGGGAGTCAAGCGGCTGGTGGTGTCAAACGCAAGCGGCGGGGTGAACCCAGCCTTTCGTCCGGGAGATATCATGCTAATCTCCGATTACATCAACATGATGCCGAACCCGTTAATCGGTCCAAATGAGGATGTGTGGGGTGTACGCTTCCCGAGCATGCACGATGCGTTCAGCGAGGAGCTACGCGGATTGGCGAAGGAGGCGGCGCAGGAGGTGGGGGATATGATCGTGGAGGGGTGCTACCTCGGCACCACGGGACCCTCGTTCGAGACCCCGCACGAGTACAATTTTTTTAGGGTGATTGGCGCGGATGCGGTGGGGATGTCAACTGTGCCGGAGGTGATAGTGGCGAGGCATTGCGGCATAGAGGTTGTTGGACTGTCATTGATTTCAAACGTGGGGGGGCTGCATCGCCGCGTGGCGGTGTCGCATGAGGAGGTGCAGGCGGAGGGTGCGCGTGCGGCGGAGCGTTTCGGGCGGATTGTTGGGGCTCTAATTCCGAAGCTGGGGCGGCTCTAGGCGATGGGGGCGTATAGGTGCGAAATCATTGTTTTTATGATTGGATAGGTTATGACTAAGCTGAGTGTAAATATAAACAAGGTGGCTACGCTCCGCAATGCCCGGGGAGGGGACAATCCAAATGTTCTCCTTGCGGCGGAGCGGGTTCAAGCCTGGGGCGCACAGGGCGTAACGGTGCATCCGCGGCCTGATGAACGGCACATAACGTATAAGGACGCGCAGCAGCTGAAGGGCGTGATTTCCACGGAGTACAATATTGAAGGGAATCCGATACCGAGGTTCATGGAGTTGGTGACCTCGATTCGTCCGCAGCAGGTGACGCTGGTGCCAGATGCGGAGAACGCAATAACGTCCAACGCGGGGTGGGATACCGTAGCGAATGCGGAGTATTTGCACAGCATTGTGTTGGCACTGAAGGAGAAGGGGATCAGGGTTTCCATCTTTGTAGATCCCGATATTCGCATGGTGGAGGGGGCGGCCAGGGTGGGGGCGGATCGGGTTGAGCTATACACGGAGCCCTACGCAAAGGGATATGCTAGGAACAGAGAGGCCGCGATAGAACCCTACGTGGTGGCGGCTAAGCGGGCGAAGGAGTTGGGGCTGATGGTGAACGCAGGGCACGATTTGGACCTTGTCAATTTGAGTTATATCATAGAACGAATCCCATGGATCGCGGAGGTGTCGATAGGGCATGCGCTGATTTGCGATGCGCTCTACATGGGGTTGGAGAAGTCGATAGCGAGCTACCTTAATGCCATTCGAGCCGGGAGTGGAGCTGCTGCCGAGTAGGCGTTGGGGTGCGGCGCAGCCTGAGAAACCTACGCTGGTGCTGCTGCATGGACTCTATGGGCACAGCGCCCAGTGGTGGCTCTACGTGAAGGCACTACGGGGGGCGTTTGACGTAGTGGCACTCGACATGCGGAACCATGGGGAGGCCTTCCATGCGCCAACGCAGCGGCATGAGGAGATGGCAGATGATGTGTTGCGCACGCTCAATGCGATGGGCGTGGGTCGGTTTTGGCTGATCGGGCATTCCATGGGGGGGCGAGTGGCCATGCGGATTGCCCAACGGGAGTGCGATAGGTTGCAGGGGTGCGTGTCGCTCGATGCGCCGATACCCACCGAGGCGTTTTCGATTAAGTTGGAGCACTACCACCAGCGGGTGGTGCAGCTGCTGCGGGCCACGAAAGCTGAGGCGGGCGTGCCGCGGCAGGAGTTGCGGCGTAGGCTATTGGAGCGGCGACTAGACAGCCAGATGGCGGGTTATGCGTTGCGAAATTACGCTCTTTGGGGCGGGAAATGGGGATGGAGGGTTGGCTTTGAGGGGATTTCTGACCATGTGTTTAACCGTCTCTCGGAGCCGCTGGATGGTGCGCCGATTGCGTGTCCGTTCCTGCTCTTGGAGGCGGAGCGAAGTATTCTTTGCCGGCATATAACTGCCGAGCTGTTTGCGCGCTTTGCGCCGAATGGTACGCGGCGCGTGGGTGCGGGCGAGTCGCACCTATCGCTGCTCTTTAACCCCGCCATGGTGGTGGAGTGGCTGCGGGGTGTCAGCGGCTAGGAGCTGGCTGTCATGTAGTATATTTAGCCATTTGAGTCGTGTACCCCTTGGGTGCAACCCCGCTACCACCTCTCATTTTTGATGGTGCGATGCTTCCATCACATTGCAGCGGATTGCCGTTCCATAGGGTAGATTGGCATAACCCTTCGGTCTGAAAAATCGTTGCAGAAGCGGTCTGCGCTGCATTAAAAAGTTTTTTCTTACCTTTACCTAGCGAAAGAAGAGAGGAGGGCAGAGAAATGGATTTAGAGATGCAGTACCCAGTAGGGGTTCAGAGCTTCAGCGAGATACGCGAGGAGGGGTTGCTTTACGTTGACAAAACTGATCTGGTATACCGGCTGGTAAAGGGTACGAAGTATAATTTCCTGAGCCGCCCGCGGCGGTTCGGGAAGAGCCTGCTGGTCTCCACGCTGGAGGCGTACTTCCTGGGCCGGAGGGAACTCTTCGCGGGGTTAGCCATGGAAAAGCTAGAGCAGGATTGGACGCAGCACCCCGTGCTGCACGTGGATTTCAGCAGGAATGACTTTGAGGTGGCGGGCGTTTTGGAGAGTACCCTTAACACTATACTCCATAACTGGGAGGTAGCGTATGGACGGGAGGAGGTGGACAAGACCTTTGCCGATCGCTTTATACGGGTGATTGCGCATGCGCATGCGCAGACGGGGCGGCGCGTGGTGGTGCTGGTGGACGAGTACGACAAGCCGATGCTGGACGCCGTTGACGATGAGGAGCTCTTGGCGCACAACCAGCGGGAGCTGCGGGGCTTCTACGGGGTGCTCAAAGGGATGGGCGACCACCTGCGGTTCGTCTTCCTGACGGGCATCACCCGCTTCGCCCACCTCAACATATTTAGCGGGCTGAACAACCTGAACGACATCAGCCTGGACGCGCCGTACGCCGCGCTCTGCGGCATCACGGGGGGGGAGCTGCGGGCCAACCTCGGGGCGGGGGTGCGCCGGTTGGCGGAGGTGGAGAAGCTCACGGAGGGGGAGGCGTACGAGAAGCTCAAGGCAATGTACGATGGCTACCGCTTCTCGCCCTACACGGACGAGCAGCTCTACAACCCGTTCAGCCTGCTCATGGCGCTCAGCAAGGGGCGGATTAACCACTACTGGTACGCCAGCGGCACGCCGACCCTGCTCTTCAAGCGGGTCGTCAGGCAGCGGATGCCGGTCGCCGAGCTCCGCCGCTGCCGCATGGGGCTGGATGGGCTGGACGCGTGCGACCTGGGGAGCATCGGGCTGGTGCCGCTGCTCTACCAGGCGGGCTACCTGACCATCGCGAGCTACAGCGCGGCGGCGGGCAGC